>Ga0209377_1000407_pt1 | contig 28190 bp, 27 predicted proteins | sample GraSoiAngelo_141_FD_185898 | JGI IMG/M metagenome (GOLD analysis project Ga0209377, IMG submission 185898) | Grasslands soil microbial communities from the Angelo Coastal Reserve, California, USA - 14_0929_12_40cm (SPAdes) (version 2) | ecosystem: Environmental > Terrestrial > Soil > Grasslands ...
GCAGCAGGGCCGCGAGCACCAGCTCGTCGTCGCCGCCGGCGCGAGACGCCAGCGCCGCGCACTGCAGCGCGTGGTCGCGCTGGGTCACGGCGGCAAAGGGATCGTGGCGCCAGCCACGGCCGTCGGCGGGAACCACGTCGGTGTGGCCGAGCAGCAGCAACGTTGGCGCGCGCCGATCATGACCGTCGATCCGGGTGACGAGACTCACGCGGCCGGGCGCGGCCGTGTAGCGTTCCATGGCGAGCCCGACGCCGGAGAGGTATGCTTCGAGCGTGTCGGCGCTGCGGATCTCGTGCCCCGACGCGTCGGTGCCGTCGTTGACGCAGGCGTTGCGGATCAACGTGCGCAGCAACTCGACGACTTCGGCGGTCATCGCGTCCTCGGTTCGCATGAGACCTCCGGTCGCCGGATGACTCCGGCGCGCCGCGGACTATAGCCAGGCGGCCCGCCGGGTCGAATATTACGTTTGCGTTACGCAACCAGTTGACATCGGGGCCTGAGCCGGTTGGAATGTGGCCCTTCCGACTCCCGCTGGGTCCCGAGGAGGGCTGACATGCCGACGACAAGACGATCACGCGACACGAATGGCCATACACCGACCACCAACGACACGATGCGAAGGGTCGAGGCGATCTCGGTGGGCGCCGTCAACGTCCTCACCGGCACGGTGGTGTCGGCCCTGAGAGGAATGCAGGAGATCGGGACGGAGGTCGGCACCACCGCCGTGAGCGCCGTGCGCGGCTCCATCCGCGCGGCGGAGGTGATCGGCGGAGACCTCGGGCGCGTCGCCCGCACGATGATGGGCGGGGCGGTCGTCGCCGGCCGTGACGTCGGCGGTGACGTCGCCCGCATCGCTCGCGATGCCGCCGACGGCGCCCTCGACGCCGCCGATCGGATCGGCTCGGCCACCGTGCGCCTGGTGCGTGGCGTGGTCGACGAAGCGGTTACGCGCGCCAACGTCGGCAGTCGCAAGTCGTTGAACAAAGCGGACGCGGCCCCGATCGCGCGTGCTTCGCGGTCCCGCCGTCGCGTCGCCTGACACCATCAGCGTTGACTTCGGAGGTCGAGGCATGAGGATCCAGCCGTTTTCGTTTCTCCTGGGGATCGGGGCCGCCGTCATGATCCCGCTCTTCTCGAAAGTCTTTCGTCCCCTCGCGGTGGAAGCGATGGCCGCCGGACTCGGCTTCGTCGAGGAGGGCCGCCGCATCCTCGCCGAGCAGATGGAGGTCATGGAAGACATCGCCGCCGAAGCCCGGGCGCGTCGCGAGACGATCATCGCCAATGGGAACGGCAACGGTGTCGCGCACGGGATCGACCACGGTGTCGGGGCCGACAGTGACCCCGAGCCAGCCGCCGCCCCGGCCCGGGGTCGCCGCCGCGGCAACGGCAACCGCCGGCCGACGTCCTGAGCGCGGACAGACCCTTGCCCCGCGAGGCTCTCGCGATCGTTCAGGACATTCCCGGGCGGCTCCGTGTCCGCCTGCCGATGACCGCGCGGATCGCCGATCTCGAAGGGACGGTCTCTCACTTCCCGGGCGTCGTGAGCTGTCGATGGTCGCCGCGGACCCGGAGCCTGCTGACGATCTACCGGCCCGCGGAGATCGAGGCCGAGGCGATCGTCGACGCCATCGTGGAGCAGGCCGGCGTCGATATTGCTCCAGTTTCCGATGCACCGGCGACGCCCGGCAACGGGTCGCCGGTGGCCGCGGCGCTGGTCCAGACCGTGAGCGGGATGGACAGTCGACTGGGCCGCGCGTCAGGTGGCGTGTTCACGCTCGGGGTCTTGCTTCCCCTCGCGCTCACGCTGTGGGCCATCCGAGACCTCACGCGCGGCCCGATCCGCTCGCTGCCGTGGTCGACGGCACTCTGGTACGCGCACGGGCTCTTCCGCGACTACAACATTCACGGTCGCGACTGACCGGATGCGCTACGAGATCGCCCATGCGGTCCGCGGGCGACTGCGGATCCGATACCCCGCGCGCTGGTTTGCCGGCCGGCGTGACGTCGTCGAAGCTGGCGTTCGCCGGATTCCGGGGATTCGCAGCGTCGACGGCAATCCCACCACGGGCAGCGTTCGCATCCTCTACGATCCGTTCCTCCTCGCCGAAGCCTCGCTGATCGACAATCTTCACGAGCTGAGTGAGGCGCTCGATGCGCCGAGCCGCGCGCGGGCCTCGGCCACACCGCACCCGCGCATCGAGACGCGACGGATTCCCCTGCTCAGCGTGCTCGGGACCGGCGCGGTGTTCGCCTTGACGTGGCTGCCGGTGGCCGCGCCGCTCCGCGCGGCCCTGGTGCTGGCCAGCGGGCTGCCAATGCTCGCCCACGCGACGCAGGCGCTCGCCAGGCGCCGCCGGGTCGATGGCCAGCTCCTCGATGCGTCCACGTTCGGGCTGCTGGTACTGCGTGGCAACTGGCCTGCGGCCGCGCTCTTGCCCGGGCTGCGCGCACTGGGCGATTACATCGTGGCCAAGAGCGTGGTCACGACGCGGCGATCGGTGCGTGAATTGATCGCGCCCGAGGAGGGCGTCGTCGAGCGGATCGACGGCGATCGTCGCACCAAGGTTCGGACTGCGTCACTCCGCGCCAACGACGTGATCGTTGTCGCCGCCGGCCAGATCGTCCCTGTCGATGGCACCGTGGTGGCCGGCGAAGCGCTCGTGAATCAACAGACGATGACCGGAGAGGCGCTGCCGGTCGAGCGGCGAAACGGCGACGCCGTGTTCGCGGCCACCCGCGTCGAGTACGGAGAGATCGAGGTTCGCGTCGATCGCGTCGGCCTCGAAACCGCCGTGGGCCGCATCGTCCAGGCGATCGAGGCGGCCGCCGACGAAAAGCCCGACATCCAGGTATTCGCCGAGCGTCTCGCTGACCGCGAGGTCGGTCGCACGCTCGGGTTGGCCGCGCTGGGGACTCTGGTGGCGCGCAGCGTCGACGCGGGCGTCGCCATCCTCGTCGCCGACTACGGCACCGCAGCTCGCGTGGGGATTCCCACCGCCGTGCTGGCGACCATGAAGCGGGCCGCCGACGAAGGCGTGCTCGTCAAGGGACCTCGCACGCTCGAGGCCCTCGCGCGCATCGACACCGTGGTCTTCGACAAGACCGGCACGCTGACCTCGGGAACGCCGCGCGTCGCCCGTGTCGCCTGTTATGCTCGCGGCCTCGACGAGAACGCGCTCATCCGGCTCGTCGCCGCGGCCGAGCACGGGTTCCAGCATCCGATCGCCCGCGCGATCCGGCACCTCGCCGCCGAGCGGCAGCTCCGCGTTCCTGACGCCGTCGCGCCGGTGGCGCAGGTCGGCCTCGGCGTCGACGTCAACGTCGAAGGCCGCCACGTGCTGATCGGTAGTCGCCGCTTCATGGAATCCCGCGCCGTACGCCTAGCGGCGGCCGACGCCGACGAGCGCAGCGCTCACCGGATGGGCGGCGCCGCGACGTTCGTCGCCATCGACGGCGAGCTGGCCGGACTGCTCGTCCTGCAGGACGAGCTGCGGCCCGAGGCGAGGGACGCCGTCAACGCGCTGAAGGCCCGCGAGATGCGCGACATCATCCTCCTCACCGGGGATCACCCCGAGCCGAGCCGCGTCATCGCCGAGTCGCTCGGGCTCGCCCAGCACTATGCCGAGCTCTCACCGGAGGAGAAGGCGAGGCTGATCCGCCGCCTCAAGCGGGAGGGACGCGTGGTGGCCATGGTCGGTGACGGCGTGAACGACGCGCTGGCGCTCGAGGAGGCCGACGTCGGCATCTCCGTTCCCGGCGGCGCCGAGGTGGCCTCCGCCGCGGCGGACGTGGTCCTCATCAGCGGCGGCCTCGATCGGGTCGTGCGGGCTCTCGACCTGGCCGCTGAGGCGATCGTGGCCGTGCGGCGCACCGTGGACATCGCCGCCAAGGCGAGCCTCGGCGTCGTCGGTCTCGCCTCGTTCGGTCTCGCGAAGCCCCTGGCCAGCATCTTGCTGACGCACGGTATTACGGTCGGTGCGGCCCTGGCGACAGCCCAGAAAGGGTCCGCGGCGGCCCAGCCGGTTCGTCGGCGAGGGCGGCGCCTTAACAAAAATGTTCGCGCCTCGTCATCGAACTGACATGATGTGCCCGTACCCTCGAAGTAAGGAGCGGGGCCTCTCGGGCCCACGGAGGGGGTGGTTCGGTGGCGCTGGTGCATCTGCTGATCGGGCTCCTGGCCGACGTCGTCTTCGAGTCCGCGGCGGCCAAGAACCGTACGTTCCAGGCAGAGATGTCGCGTTACATCGCCGAACGCGGCTTCGCGCCTGGCTCGCGCACCCGCCCAGCAGCCCGCTAGCTCGCCGGCGCGCCCGCCACCCGCGGGCGGTCGCTGGCGTCGTCGTATGAAGACGGCTGCAGCTCGACGCCGGCCGTCTAGGAAATCCGTTGTCCTTCCCGCGGTAGCTCCGGTCTTCACCCTCCCTGGACGTGCCCGTGTTCGAGTCGAAGGTCTTCGGCGCAGGCCCGACGTTGCAACCCGACTGATCGCGCGTCTCACTGGACAGCCGGCGATCCGCCGCGTTCAGGCCAGTACCCTCACCGGCAACGTCCTGATCATCTTCGACGCCCCCGCGCTCGACCTGCGCCGCCTGCTGGCCGTCGTCGCCGAAGCCGCCGCGTCGGGGCCCATGCCGCACGACCCCGCTCGCCCGCGTGCCGAGGGCTGGCACACGCTCACGGCCGACGGCGTGGTCCGCCGCCTCGAGACGTCGATCGCAGCCGGGCTCGACGTCGAGGAGGCGGGGGCGCGGCTCGCCCGCTTCGGCGACAACCGCCTGCCCGAACCGCGACCGAAGTCGACGCTCGAGATCATCACCGGCCACGTGATGTCGGTGCCGGTCCTCGTGCTCGGCGTGGCGGCGACCCTGTCGATCGTCAGCGGCGCGGTCATCGATGCGGGCGTGATCATCGCCGTCATCGGCATCAACGCCGTGGTCGGCTACGTCACCGAGCGGCGCGTGGAGCGCGTCCTGATGTCGCTCCAGAACGCGACGATGCCTCGCGCCCTCGTCCGCCGTGAGAAACAGGACGTCCTGGTCCCGGCCGCCTCGCTCGTCGTCGGCGACGTCCTGGTGCTGCGGGCCGGTCACGAGATCGCCGCCGACGCCCGCCTCGTCGAGGTGCAGGCCCTCGCGGTCGACGAGTCCGCGCTGACCGGCGAGAGCCTTCCCGTCTCGAAGCGGCCGCACGAGGTGTGCGCCGACGACGCCGGGCTCGCCGACCGCGTCAACATGATCTTCGCCGGCACCGTCGTCGCCGAAGGCGCGGGACTCGCCGTCGTCACGTCCACCGGACGTGACACCGAGATCGGGCGGGTCCGCACTCTGGTCGGCGAGACGGCGGCGCCGCCGACGCCGCTCGAGCGCCAGCTCGATCGACTCGGCCGCAAGCTCGTGGGCGTGTCGCTCGCGTTCTGCGGCGGCACGCTCGTGCTCGGGCTGCTGCGCGGCGTGCCACTCGTCGAGATGCTCCGCTCGGTGATCTCGCTCGCCGTCGCCGCCGTGCCCGAGGGTCTGCCCGCCGTCGCGACCACCACGCTCGCCCTGGGCGTTCGACGGATGTCGGCCCAACGGACGCTCGTGAGACGGCTGGCCGCGGTCGAGAGCCTCGGGGCGACGACGGTGATCTGCGCGGACAAGACGGGTACGGTCACCGAGAACCGCATGTCGGTCTACGGCTGGCATCTGTCGGGAACCGAGTACCGCTCCCCGGTGGCCGAGTACGACGCGCGACTGGCCCGCGCGCTCGCCATCGGCGTCCTGTGCAACGAGGCGGAACTGGCGAACGGTGGGACGGAGATCCGCGGCAGCTCCACCGAAGGCGCGCTCCTCCGGGCCGCTCAACACGCGGGCTTCGATTACGAGCCGCTGCGGCGCCGCTTCCCGCTCCTCGGCGTCCGTCCCCGCCAGAACGGTGAGAACTGGATGGCGACCGTCCACCACGACGGCGAGCGCCGGCTCATCGCCGTCAAGGGCGCCCCCGAGGAAGTCCTCGCGCGTGCGACCCACTGGCTCGACGCGACGGGATCGCAACCGCTCACGCTGGAGGCGAGGCGCGCGATCCGTGCCGCCAACGCCGGATTCGCCGCCCGCGGGATGCGGGTGCTCGGCCTCGCCTACCGTGAGCTCGCCCCGGGTGGCGAGCCCGCCTATGACGACCTCGTGTGGCTCGGCCTGGTGGCTCTCAGCGATCCGGTTCGGAGCGGCGTCCGCGAAGCGATCGCCGCCTGCCGCACCGCCGGCATCCGGACCATTCTCATCACCGGCGATCAGGCCCAGACCGCGGCGGCGATCGCGCGTGACCTCGGCATCGCGCACAACGGCCACGTGCGGGTCGCCGAGGCCGGCCAGCTGGCCGGGCTCGATCGCGCCGCGCTGGCGGCGCTGGCGCGCGAGATCGACGTGTTCGCCCGGGTCACGCCCGAGCACAAGTACGAGATCGTGCGCGCGTTGCAGGCGGCGGGCGAGGTCGTGGCGATGACCGGCGACGGCATCAACGACGCGGCCGCTCTGCGCGCCGCCGCCATCGGCGTGGCGATGGGTGAACGCGGCACCGACGTCGCCCGTGACGTCGCCGACGTCGTCCTGCTCGACGACGACTTCGGCTCCATCGTCGACGCCATCGCCCAGGGCCGCACGATCCGCGACAACATCACGCGCGCGCTCCAGTTCCTGCTCGCCACGAACTTCAGCGAGATCCTCGTCACGCTCGGCGCGCTCGCGGTGGGCGTCGGACGGCCGCTGTCGGCGACGCAGTTCCTGTGGATCAACCTGCTCTCCGACGTCTTCCCGGCGCTGGCCCTGGCCACCGAGCCGGGCAGCGCCGACGTGATGAAGCGCCCGCCGCTCGATCCCGCGAAGCCGCTGATGAGCGGCGCCGGCCTCGCCGGCGTCGGCGCCGAGGCGGCGGTGCTGACGGCGACGACGCTCGCCGCCCACGGCCTCGCCTTCGCGAGCAGCGGTGACAGCGCGCGGGCGGCGACCGTGGCCTTCTCCGCGCTCACGACCTCGCAGATCCTGCACGCGCTGAACTGTCGAGCGGGATCGAGCGTGGGCAGCGTGGCGCGAAACCCGATGCTCTCGGGCGTCGTGGGCGGCACGGTCGCCCTGCAGGCGCTGGCGACCCAGGTGCCGCTGCTGCGACGTGTGCTCGGCGTGACACCGTTGGCCGGCGGCGACTGGCTGCTCGTGGGCGGCGCCGCCCTGGCCTCGCTCGGCCTCGTGGGCCTCGGGCGGCGCTCGGTGCCTGCGCTCCGCCCGGCGGTCTAGCCTCGCTCTCCCCCGTCTAGCCTCGCTCGGGGTTGATGTCGACCTTGAAAAGCACGGCGCCCGTGATGTCGTGAAGCGACATCGTCATCACCTCGGTCGCGCCGTCGATGGCCGCCATGCCGTAGTACTGCTTGCCCTCGGTGGGCGGGCGGTTCTGCTTCATGCCCGGCGGCACGCTCTGATACCGGACGTCGGGACCGAACGTCTTGTCGATGTCACCCGGTCCGAACGTGCCGGCGTTGATGGGCCCCGCCACGAATTCCCAGAACGGCGTGAAGTCGGAGAATTTCGCGTGGCCGGGATCGTAGCGGGTGGCCGATGCGTAGTGGACGTCGGCCGTGACCCACACGACGTTCTTGATCCCGTTGTTCTTGATGAAGCCGAGCAGGCTGGCGATCTCGAGCTCGCGGCCGAGCGGCGGTCCGTCGTCGCCGTTCGCCCACGCCTCGTAGGTCCCCTTGGGTACGTCGGAATTGAGGTCGGGCACGACGATGCTGATCGGCATGTCGCTGGCGATGACCTTCCAGGTCGCGCGTGAGTCGAGGAGCGCCCGCTTGAGCCAGCGGAGCTGCTCGGCTCCCAGGAAGGCGGACTCCGCGTCGAGCGTGGCCTGGCGATTCGGCGTGTTCGGGCCGCGATAGCTCCGCTCGTCGATCATGAACACCTCGAGCGACGGGCCGTACGAGAACGAGCGGTAGATCCGCTCCGGGTCCACCGGATCGATGCGGAACGGGTTGTACTCGAACATGGCCCGCCTGGCGTAGGCGGCCAGGAGCGACGCGCTTCGCTCCGTGTAGCGCTCGTCCCCCAGCGTCTGGCCCGGATACCAGTTGTTGCGTGTCTCGTGATCGTCCCACTGCACGAGCACCGGCACCTGGGCGGTGAAGTGGCGCTTGTTGTCGTCGAGCAGGTTGTACGCGAAGTTGCCGCGGAAGTCGGCGAGCGTCTGGGCGACGTGGGCCTTGGCCTCCGTCACCACGTTCTTCCACAGCGAACCGTCGTCGAGCCGCACCTCGGCTTTGATCGGTCCGTCCGCGTAGATCTGATCGCCGGAGTGGATGAAGAAGTCGGGATCGGCTTTCCGCATGACCTCGTACATCTTCATGCCGCCCCATTCGGGGTTGATGCCCCACCCCTGCCCCGCCTCGTCGCCCGAGAAGCAGAAGCGGATCGTGCGGCGGGCCGCCGGCGGCGTGCGCAGTCGGCCGCTCACCGGCGCGCTGAATGCCCGCTCGTCGGCCAGCGCCTGGAAGCGGACCCGGTAGAAGATCTCCTGGCCCGTGGGCAGACCGCCCAGGTCCACCCGCGCCGTGAAGTCGTTCTCGGCCAGCGTGGCCGGGCCGACGACGCGATGGGCGCCGAGCATGCGCTCGCTGGTCGCCCAGTCCACGATCATGCGCGACGGCCGATCGGCCCGGCTCCAGATGATCGCGCGATCTACGGTCACGTCGCCGCTCTGGACGCCGTGGGCCAAGCGCGGGCGCGCCGCCTCCGACGTCACCGCGGCCGGCGCGCCCTGGGCCCAGACCGGGCGGCGCCGACCTGTGGCCAGCGCGCTCGCGCCGACGATCGAGCTTCCCAGGAACGTGCGGCGGCTCAGCGTCATGACGACCCTCCTCGACGTGTCGACGTTGCGACCATGCGGAGTATCGAGCGCCACCGGTTGCAACGTGATGACGGCGCCATCACGTTCCGGTCTCCCTGGCGTACGATCATCGCCACGCCCGACGATCCCGTCAAGCGCGACACCGTCACGGGCGCGTCACGAGGATGTCGCTTGCGTCCCGCGCAGAATGGGCGACGATCACATGAATCGCTCGACCGCCAACGATCACTCGACAGAGGAGCGCTTCACGAATGCGGAGACTGGCCCTCATCGCACACGACAACAAGAAGGTGGACCTCGTCGCCTGGGCGACGTACAACCGCGACGCGCTCGCCCGCTTCGCCCTCATCGCCACGCATCACACGGCCCGGCTCATGCGCGACAAGGTGGGCCTCGAGGTCGAAGAGCTGCTGCCGGGGCCACAGGGCGGCGACGCCCAGATCGCCGCGCTCGCCGCCACCGGCGGCATCGACGCCGCGTTCTTTTTCGTCGATCCGCTCGCCGCTCAGCCGCACGACCCCGACATCCGCGCCCTGCTCCGCGTGTGCAACGTCCACAACGTCCCGCTGGCGACCAATCTCGCCACGGCCGACCTCATCATTCCGGCGCTCGCCGCCGGCTCGACGGGGCCTGAGGCCGTGGGCTGATCGGTGCCCGGCGTCGGGGAGCCCGAGACTGGTCACGCGCTCAGGCGGTCGGCCAGGGCTCGAAGGAGCGCGGCGCCGTCGCCCTTCCACGCGCTGCCGTGCATACAGGCGAGCGTCGTCGGCTTCAAGGCGGCAACCCGCTCCAGCAGCGCGCGCGTATCGCGCGCGTGCGCGTAGTAGTCGAGCGCCACCCGCATCGTCTCGCTGGGCTCGAGGATGTCGGCTTCGGTCACGGGCGTGTCGCCCGTGCCCGGCTGGGTGAAGAGATCGCCGCAGAAGAGGGTCTGCGTCCCGGTCTCGAACAGGTAGCCGCATTCCCAGGCGTGCGGCAGATGCGGCGTGTCGATCCAGCGGACCGTGTGGGTGCCGAGCCCGAGCGCCTCGCCGTCGGCCAGGACGCGGGGCGCCCGGTCGAAGGCGTCGCCGTTGATCATCCCGTTGATGCGACCACACAGCGGCTCGGCGGTCGGCGCGGCCGCGAGCAGGAGATTCAACGCGCCGCATTCGTCGTTCTCGAAGTGCGAGAACGCGATGTAGCGGAGGCGCTCGACCGGCATCACCGCGGCGATCGCCTCGCGCACCAGCGGGAACATCCCGCGGGGCCCCGTGTGGAAGAGCAGCGGCGTGTCGTCCACCACCAGGTACTGGTTGAACGAAAAGCCGCCGGGGAGCTTGGTCGACGGCGTGCTGAGCCGATAGATGCCGCTCGCGACCTCGTCGACACGGGTGTTCGATCGGGAGTTCGTGATCATGCTCGCGCCCGCAGGAAGGCGAGCAGGTCGAGATCGCCCGGCGACTGGCCGTACTCCGTCAACGCCACCGCGGCCTCGCCCCGGAACTGGGTCCCGTGGTTGACCACGTGAACGAGCAGGTGCCAGAGGACGTTTTCGAACGGCATGCCCTTCGTGTTCTTGTACGTGAGCTTCGCGGTGAGGGCCTCGTCGCCGAGGGAGGCCAGGTAGCCGCGCATCGTCCGCTCTTCCTCGGCCCAGCGGGCCTGCAACGCGTCGAGCGTCGGAAAGTCGCTCTCCGGGGGCAGCGTGGAGACCGAGATCCCTTCCTGGAACCGCAGGCGCCACACGATCTCGGTCCCGAGCGTATGCGCGAGCGCGCCGCGAAGACTCCCCTGGCTGAGGCGGGCGGGAGCGGCGAACTGCTCTCGACTCACGTTCGTTGCTGCCTTCAGCACGCGGGCGTTGGCCCAGTAGTTGTAGTCGTAGAGCAGCGTGATTTGATCCTTGGTCACGGAATTCCTCGCTCGAACCGGGACGGGCGACGCTCCGGGTTCACGCCCGGAGAGTAGAAGCGTTCGGGCGAGGCCGTCAAGCGCGCCGCCGTCAGATCGCGGACGCGGCCGTTTCCTCCCGGGGGTGGCCTCGACGCAGCCAGCAGCGCGTCGGCGAGGTCGCGATGGTTCATGACGCGCGGGACCTTGTGCTGGTCGCCGAGCTTCCCGGCGGTTCGCATCCACTGATGAAACGTTCCCGGCGCCACCGCCAGCACGCGCGGCGCCGTCATGCCGACGTCTCCCGTGCGCGTGATGCGATAGTCGGTGTTCAGTGCGCTCAAGGCGGTGTCGATCGAGCGCACGAAGCGCTGGCCGTCGCGCGGCGGCCGGTGGAACTCGACGATCCAGTCGTGGCCGCCGCGGGGATCCGTCGCCGACGGATACCGGGGCGCCACGGTGAACTCGGCCACCTCGGCGCCGTTCGCGTCGCACGCGCTCACCATCGCCTGCTCGACCTCCTCGACGATGACGTTCTCGCCGAACGCGTTCACGAAGTGACGCACGCGCCCGGTGATGACGAGGCGCAGTGGATCGCGGGCGGTGAAGCGCACGGTATCGCCCAGGATGTACGACCAGAGTCCGGCCGGTGTCGTCAGCAGGATGGCGTAACTGCGGTCGAGCTCGACGTCGGCCACGGTGTGACGGCGCGGCCGGCCGAGCCCGAGATCCTCGACCGGGACGAACTCGTAGAAGATGCCGTAGTCGAGCATCAGCGTGAGGCCGCCCGACGCCTCCGTCTGCACGGCGACGAACCCCTCGGACGCGGGATAGACCTCGATGCGATCGAGCCGCCGGCCCAAGCGCTCCTCGAAGCGCAGGCGATACGGCGCGAAGGCCACGCCACCGTGGATGAGCACGGCGAGATTCGGCCAGCGGTCCGTGACGTCGGGGTGCCGCCGGCTGACTTCGTCGAAGAGGATCAAGAGCCACGACGGCATGCCCGACAGCAGGCGGAGATCCTGTCCAGCGACGCGCCGAGCGGCCGCCGCCAGCCTGGTCTCCCAGTCGGGAATCGACGACACGTCGAGACCCGGTGAATACCGCCCGCGCAGTCCCGGCGGCAGCCGGCGAGCGACGAGACCGGACAGATCGCCGACGAGGCCGTTCACGCCGATCGGGGACAAGCGCGTGCATCCGCCGAGAAACAGCATCGGGCCGCCGAGCAGGTGCTGTCCTCCGACCTTCGCCGCCGCCAGCAGCAGGGCGTCCCAGCCGCCCTTGCGATGGGATGCGAACGCCTCGTCGGTCACCGGGATCGTCTTGTCGCCGGCCGTGGTCCCCGACGTCTTCGTCCAGTACCGCGGGCGGCCCGGCCACGTCACGTCGCGCTCGCCCTCGAGGACACGGGTCCACAGCGGGCGAAAGTCGAGATACTGGCCGACGCCGACACGGGCCTGGTAGTCCTCGATCGAGCGGATTCCTGCGAAATCGTGACTCCGTCCGAACCGCGTTCCCTCAGCGCGGCGCACCAGGTCCAGCAGCGCCGCCCTCTGCGCCTCCATGGGCCGTCGCGCCAGGGCTTCGAGTGCGCGCCGGCGACGATCGGCGAGCCGGTCGAGCAGAACGCCGCCAATTCTCGCGATCACCGCGGCACCCCCGCCCCCACGGTCGCGCCACCCTGGAGACGCTCGGCGGCGAGCCAGCGGCGAACGATCCCGGCGAACGCACGAGGATGCTCGAGCATGGGGGCGTGACCGGAGCCGGCCAGGATCACGAGCCGCGAGCCGGGAATGAGGGCATGGAAGCGCCGGCCCACGTCGAGCGGCGTGATGCGGTCCTCGGCGCCCCACACGATCAGCGTGGGGGCCGCGAGATCGACGAGCCGCGCTTCGAGATTGTCGCGCTTGGCGGCTCGCGCGAACCCGAGGACGCGCCGGACGCTCGCACGCTCGATGAGCGTGCACCGGACGCTCTCCACCCACTCGGGCGTCACGAGCGTACGGTCGAAGAACACCTCCTCCATCTTCTCGCGCAGGTAGTCGGCGGTCGGCCGATGCGGCACGCCGCGGGTGAAGCTGCGCTCGAACAACCCCGACGAGCCGGTGAGGATCACGGCGCGGACCCGTTCGGGAAAGGCGAGCGCCGTGGCCAGGGCCACGTGGCCTCCGAGCGAGTTGCCGCCGATCACGGCGCGGGGAATCTCGAGCGCGTCGAGGAAGTCGACGACCCAACGGGCCAGCAGGTCGATGGAGGGCTCCAGACATCCAGGATCGAAGATCGGCAGCGTCGGCGCCATCGCCCGGCACGCGCCGCCCAGCTCGTCGAGCACGTCGTCCCAGTGATGCATCTGTCCCATCAGGCCGTGCAGCAGGACGACCGGTTCTCCCTGGCCGCGCTCGAGCCACCGATGCTGAGATTTCATCAGTACGCTCACGCTGTCCCCCTCTCTGGCCGATGAACCCTCACTGCCCGCCGAGGCTTCTCTCACCTGCCTTCAGTGTCGCGAGGCGCCGTCACCGCTGTGTTACGTCGTCGGTGAAGTTTTCGTGACGGTCGCTTCAAGGAATCCCCTCGGGGCCCCCCGGCATCCCAAGCGGCGGAGGTGAACTCCACATGGTGGAAGCGATCGTTCCTCCTATCCTGGTCGCCGGTCTCGCGTTTGCCCCGCTGGCCTGGCGCGCCTGGACCGATCGTCAGCAGGCGCGGGCGCTGATCGTTCGCGCCGACGTGCATCGAGCGGTCATCAGTGTGCTGGGAGGCGAGTCGTACGTGTCGGTGAACGTGGAGCCCCCGACGCCCTGGCATCCAGGCCGGGTCATCCTGGCGACGCCGACCGGGTGGGAAAGCCTGCTCGAGGCCGCCGCCGGCAAGGCGCTCGCGCATACGCCGGCAACCTGGGAGCTCGTCGTCAAGCCGGCGCTGGGGAACCCGGCCGCCGCGGGTGCGGGCATGGCGCGGATCGCCGCGTGATCGAGCCGGTCCTCGTCGCCGACGGCGTCGAGCTCGATGCGTACTCGCACGCCGTCGTCTCGGCGGTCGAGACGCTGGGCCCGACGGTCGTCAGCCTCACCGCAGGCGATCGCCGCCGCGGTCGCGTGGGCGCTGGCTCGGGAATCCTGCTGGCGCCCGACGGCTACGTGCTGACCAACAGCCACGTCGTCCACGGCGCCGCGCGGCTCGAGGTCGCGCTGACCGACGGGCGTACACTCGGTGCGACGCTCGTCGGCGACGATCCGGCGACGGATCTGGCGGTCGTGCGCGCCGACGGCACCGGTCTCCCCTACGCGCCGCTCGGAGATTCCGCCGCGTTGCGCGTGGGCCAGCTCGTGATCGCCATCGGCAACCCGCTGGGCTTCCAGTCGACCGTGTCAGCCGGCGTCGTGAGCGCGCTCGGACGCACGCTGCGCGGCGTGGGTGGCCGGCTGATCGAAAACGTCATCCAGACGGACGTCGCGCTCAATCCCGGCAACTCCGGCGGGCCGCTCGTGGACTCGCGTGCTCAGGTCGTCGGGATCAACACGGCGATCATCGCGATGGCCCAGGGCATCAGCTTCGCGATCCCGGCCAACACCGCGCGGTGGGTGGTGCCCCAGCTCCTGGCCCATGGCCGCGTGAGTCGCGCGTGGCTGGGACTCACGGCGCAACCTCGCCCGCTCGATCGACGCGTGGCGCGGGCGCTCGGCCTCGTGCAGGAGCGCGCCGTGGAGATCGTCGCCGTCGAGACCGGTGGCCCGGCCGCTCAGGCGGGGTTGACCGAGGGTGACGTCCTGATGGTCGTCGAAGGGCTGGCCGTCACCCGGATCGACGATCTCCATCGGTTCCTCGCCGAATGGCCGATCGGACGGCCGCTCACGCTCGGCGTCGTGCGAGGCAGTGCTCGCCGGGACGTCGTCGTGACGCCCGGCGAAGCACCGTTGGCCGGCTCCTAGCTGGCGCCGAGCGCCGTCGCCGCCTTCTTCACGTCGCGCGGCTTCACCCAGAGGATCACGCCGTAGCGTCCTCCTCCGGCGCAGACGGCGTCGGTCGCCGTGACGTTGACCTTCGCGGCCGCCAGCCGGCCGAGAATGTCCGCGACGGCGCCGACCCGGTCGTCACCCTGGATCAGAAAGCCCTTCTTCGGCCCGTTGAGCTTCCACTTGGCGGCCTTGGCCACCGACCGGAACGCCGCGCTGTTCTCGGGAACGAAATCGAGCTGGGCCTTGCGTCCCGCCGGAAAGCCGGAGAAGACGAGCAGGTTCACGCCCGCCTTGCGGAGCTGATCGAGGACACGCGCGGCCTCGCCCGGCTGATCGGGCGACTCCATGTAGAAATAATCCACCGTCCGGATGCTCTCGCCCATACGCCCCTCCTCCGCAGCGCTTGCGCGCGGCGGCCGAGTCTACCGCACTTCGCCGGCAGGCAGGGTGACGCGCACGATGGTGCCGCGCTCGACTTCGCTCTCGATCTCGAGCTGACCGCCGTGGGCGGCCACCAGGTGCTTGACGATGGCGAGCCCGAGCCCGGTGCCTCCGAGCTCGCGCGAGCGGGCCTTGTCCACGCGGTAGAAGCGCTCGGTGATTCGCGGCAGGTCTTCGGCGGGAATGCCGACTCCGGTGTCCTCGATCGCGATCGCGACGCGCGCGGCCGCGACGGGTCGCGCCCTGACCGTCACGCGCCCGCCGCGCGGCGTGTACTTCACCGCGTTGTCGACCAGGTTGATCAGGATCTGGGCGAGACGGTCGCGATCGGCCTGCACCGGTAGCGGCCCGGGCAGGTCGGCGGTGAGCGTGACGCCGCTCACTTCGGCACGCGGCTTGATGATGGCGAGCACGGATTCGACGACCTCGTCCAGGCGCGTGGGCTCGATCTTCAAGATGACGCGGCCGAGCTCGATGTTGGAGAGGTCGGTGAGGTCGTTGAGCAGGCGGCCGAGCCGCTCGGTGTGACGAAAGACGATTTCCAAAAAGCGCCGCGCGTGGTCGCGATCCTCGAGCGCGCCGCTCAGCAGCGTCTCCAGGTAGCCGTGGATGGCGGTGAGCGGGGTGCGCAGCTCGTGGGAGACGTTGGCCACGAACTCCGTGCGTACCTGCTCGAGCCGCCGGAGCTCGGTGACGTCGTGCAGCACCATGACGACGCCGGGATCATCGGCGGCCAGCCGCAGCGGCACCGCATTGGCCTGGACGGTGCGCTCGAAGGGCCCGGCCACGCGCAGCTCGCGTCGGACGACGGTGCCCTCGCCGCTCAGCCGGCACCGGCCGACCAGCTCGTGCAGGCCGACGTGGCGGACGACCTCGAGCAACGGCGTGCCCTCGGGCCGCGCGGTCTGGAGGCCGAACATCGTCCGGGCGCGCTCGTTCATCAGTACGACGTGGCCGCGGCCATCGACGGCCAGCACGCCCTCGACCATGCCGTCGAGGATCGCGCCGATCTTGGCCCGCTCGTGCTGGAGATCGGCGAGCCGGTCCCGCAGCCGCTGGGCCAGCGTGTTGATGGCGCGGGCCAGCACGCCGATCTCGTCGGGTGAGCGCACGGGCGCGCGCGCCGCGAAGTTGCCCTCGCTCATCTCGCGGGCGATCGTCTGCATCTGGACGACCGGGTCCGTCACCCGTCCGGCCACGAACATGCCGATGCCCAGTGCGACGAGCAGCGCGACGAGCCCGCCGATCAGCATGACCCGGTGGATCGCGCGATAGCTCGCCGTCACCGCCGACAGCGGCAGGGCCAGGCGCAGCACGGCCGTGATCTGATCGCCGTCGCGCACGGGCAGCGCGACGTAGAGCAACGGCTGGTCGATCGTGACGCTGCGGCGCAGGTGCCGGCCGACGTGGCCGGCCAGCGCCGCCCGCACCTCCGGACGCCCCGCGTGGTTCTCCACCTGGGGCAGGGCCGCGGTCAGCACGTCCGAGTCGCCCAGCACGCGGCCGTCGAGGGCGATGAGCGTGATGCGCGAGCCCGATGGCTCGCTCGCCCGTACCGCGAAGGCCCGGACGGCGTCGGGACCGGCGCGTCGCGCGACGAGGCCGCGCGCGTCCTCCATCAAGAGCCGGGCTGCCGTGGCCAGCCGCGCCTCCAGCGCCTCGACGGCGAACGTCTCCAGCGCCTGGTTGAGGTAGATCCCGGCCGCGATCAGCGAGATCCCGACGAAGCCAATCAGCGTGAGCGTGAGCTTGAGCGCGATGCTGCGGCGGATGGCGTGCAAGAGCGCGGGCAGCATCAGTCGTCCTCGAACCGGTAGCCCACGCCCTTGAGCGTCGCGATGCGCCGGCCGGTGTCGCCGAGCTTGGCGCGCAAACGGCGCACGTGGACGTCGACCGTCCGCGACTCGATATCGCCGCCTCGCGTGTAGCCCCAGACGCGCTCGAGCAGTTGCTCGCGGGACAGCACGCGGCCGGCCGCTTCCACCAGGGCCCGCAGCAGATCGAATTCCTTCGGCGTGAGCTCGACGGCCGTCCCCGCCACGTCGACCTGATGGCGCATGGGGTCGATCGTGACGGCGCCGGCGCGCAACACGCGCGCCTCGGCGGCCGGCCGCGCCCGCCGGAGTACGGCGCGGATGCGCGCGATCAACTCCTTGGGGGAGAACGGCTTGACGACGTAGTCGTCGGCACCCATCTCGAGGCCCACCACACGGTCTACCTCGTCAGCCTTGGCCGTGAGCATGATGATCGGGATGGTGGCCGTGGCCGCATCGCTCCGCAAGCGCCGGCACACTTCGAGGCCATCGAGATCGGGCAGCATCAGGTCGAGGATCACAAGATCGGGCGTCGCCGCCCTCGCCTCGCGCAGCGCCTCCGGGCCGCTCTTGGCGGTCCGGCAGCGGAAGCCCTCGCGGGAGAGGTGCAGCACGATCAGGTTGCGGATGTCGGGCTCGTCTTCGACGACGAGGACCTCGGCGGCCATGCCGCCACTCTAGCGCAGGGGGGTGGCGATACGCTCAGACGCCGAGCAGATGCAGGATCCACCAGGAAGCGGCCGCGACGCCCGCCGACGCCGGGATCGTGACGATCCACGCCCACACGATCCGACTGGCGACGCCCCAGCGAACCGCCGAAAAGCGCTGGAGCGAGCCCACGCCCATGATGGCTCCGGTGATCGTGTGCGTGGTGCTGACGGGAATGCCGAACGTGGCGGTCCCGAGCAGCGTCAGCGCGCCCGCGGTCTCAGCGGAAAACCCGCCGACCGGGCGCAGCTTGGTGATGCGCATGCCCATCGTCTTCACGATGCGCCAGCCGCCCGACAGCGTGCCCAGGCCGATGGCCGCGTGCGCGGCCAGAATCACCCAGAACGGCACGTAGAATTCCCGACCGAGGTAGCCGGCCGAGAAGAGTAGCACCGCGATGATCCCCATCGTCTTCTGGGCGTCGTTGGTGCCGTGGCCGAGGCTGTACGCCGCGGCCGAGACGAGCTGCAGTCGGCGGAAGAGCCAGTCCACGCGCCCCGGGTGAGCGTCCTTGAAGATCCACACCGTGGCCAGCATCATCGCGAAGCCCACCGTCAGCCCGATCACCGGGGCCAGCACCATGAAGACGCCGATCTTGATCAGTCCGGCCCCGATGAGCGACCCGAACCCGGCCTTCGCCACGGCGGCACCGGCGAACCCGCCGATCAACGCGTGCGACGAGCTGGTCGGTAACCCCCAGTACCACGTGATCAGATCCCAGACGATGGCGCCAACCAGCCCGGCCAGGATCATCCACTGGTCGACGACGTTCGACTCCACCACGCCCCTGCCCACGGTCTTGGCCACCTGCACACCGAAGCCGAAGGCGGCGATGAAGTTGAAGAAGGCCGCCCACACCACGGCCTGCAGCGGGGTGAGCACGCGGGTGGAGACGACGGTGGCGATGGAGTTGGCGGCGTCGTGAAATCCGTTGATGAAGTCGAAGATGAGGGCGACGAGGACGATGCAGGCGATGAGCGTCAACACGTCAGGCCATCTTCAAGATGATCCCTTCGATCACGTTCGCCACGTCCTCGCAGCGGTCGGTGACGATCTCCATCGTCTCGTAGATCTCCTTCCACTTGATGACCTCGATGGGATCGCTCGACGCCTCGAACATGGCGGCCAGGCTGTCGCGAAGGAGATTGTCGGCGCTGTTCTCGAGACGGTTCACCTCGACGGCGTGCTCGTGGAACCCCGGGTCCATCGTGCGCAGGCATCGAATCGTCCGGTCGGTCGCCTCGACGATCCGCACGATGACCTCGGCCATCGCCCGGCACGCCGAGGTCGGCTCCTTGATCCGGTACACCACCAGGCGCTCGGCCGCCGCCTCGATGTAGTCGAGCACGTCGTCGAGCCGCGTCGCCAGATCGTGGATGTCCTCCCGGTCGATCGGCGTGATGAACGTGGTGTTCAGCCGCTTGACGATCTCGTGGGTGACCTGGTCTCCCTGGTGCTCGACTTCCTTGATGGCGTGCGCCTTGGCGCGCGCGTCGGCGAAGTTGTGGACCAGTTCGTAGAGCAGCGCAGCGCCCTGGATCATGTGCTGCGACTGCTGCTCGAACAGGTCGAAGAAGCGGACTTCCCGCGGGATCAGGCTGAACATAGCCGAGCCGTCAAGAGTGTAGCGGAATCCCCCTGCGTCTGCCAGCGAAGAGGGCTGCGGATCACGGCTTGCGCAGGGCGAGCGCGGGAGCGTCGAGGAGGCGCAGGCGGGCCACCGTCCACACGGCCTCCAGCGCGGCGACGAACGCCGGCGCGTCGGCCGCGAGCACCCGGACGATCGCGCCCCGGCGCGGCAGCGGCGCCGCGGCCACCGTGGCGCCCGCCGCTTCGCCGGCCATGGTCGCGGCGCGAGCGAACTCGGCGGCTGGGCCATCAGCGACGACGACCACGGCCGCGAAGTAGGGCTGGCGATCGGTGACCACGAGGCCATCATAGTCGCCACCACCGCGCAGCACGAAGCGGTCGTGGAAGAGCCACCCGCGGGCGTCGCGAAGGCTCAGCGCGCTTTCGAGGTGGTCGAAGCGCCACGTCTCCCCGCGCGCCACGCGTCCGGCGGCGAAGGCGTCCACCACGATCAGCCGGGCGTCCTCCGCCAGTCGGGCGTCGAGCGTTTGCCGGAGCCTGGACCCCGGGAACGGAATCGTGTGATCGGGAATCCACTCGCACATCGCACCGGCGTCCACCACGATGCTGACGTGCTGCTCGGCCATCGCGCCCGTCGTGCGGTACACCTTGGTTGCCGACGGCGTCGTCAGGCAGGCGTGGGCGCCGGGCCCGACGTCGATCGTCACGTCGAGTCGGTCGCCACCGACGAGGCCGCCGGTGGGATTGAGGATCGAGACGACGGCGCCCGGATCGTCGAGGGCCACCGGCGCGAGCACTTGCAGCGGCAGCGTCGAGCGCGATCGCGCCACGACGCTGACCGCACCCCGGCGCTCGACGCGCAGATGCAGGCAGCCGTCGCGGCCGACGCGCGAAATCACACGGGGAGCAGCAGCTCCGACTGGATCCACTCGACGATGCGATCGACGCCGTCGCCCGTCTTGAGGTTGGTGAAGACGAAGGGCCGGCCGGCCCGCATGCGGCGGGCGTCGCGCTCCATCACGCCGAGATCGGCGCCGACGTACGGCGCCAGGTCGATCTTGTTGATGACGAGCAGGTCCGAGCGCGTGATGCCCGGTCCGCCCTTGCGCGGGATCTTCTCCCCCTCCGCCACGTCGATGACGTAGACCGTCGCATCGACGAGCTCGGGGCTGAAGGTGGCGGCCAGGTTGTCGCCGCCGCTCTCCACCAGCAGCAGGTCGAGCGCCGGGAATCGACCCAGCAGCCCGCGGATGGCTTCGAGGTTGACGGACGCGTCCTCGCGGATCGCGGTGTGCGGACAGCCGCCCGTCTCGACGCCGACGACGCGCTCGGCCGGGAGCGCGCCGCGCCGGGTGAGGAACTCGGCGTCCTCCTTCGTATAGATGTCGTTGGTGATCACCGCCATGTCGACGCGCTCGCGCAGCCGGAGGCAGAGCGCTTCGGTCAACGCCGTCTTGCCCGAGCCGACGGGGCCGCCGATCCCGATCTTGAGCGGCTTCGGGATCACGAGCGAAACATCCTGGCGTCGAGCCCGCCGTGACGGACACCCGCGATCTCGAGCGCGGGCGTGAAGCTCCACATCTCGTCGGGCTCGGCAATGGCCGCCGCGTGGGCCAGCCGGCCGATCAGGGGCCGCAGCGAGGCGAGCAACCGCTGGCCTTCGAGCTGACCCACGGCCACGAGACGAAGCGCCGCGTTGACGAGCAGCGCGGCCGTGGAGTGCAGATAGGCCGCGGCGACCAGCTCGGGATCGACGTCGTGGCGCCCGAGCGCGGCGCCGAACACCACCGCGTGATGGCCGGGCGTGCCGCCGTCGTCGATCGCGTGCGCGAGCTCCGCCATGAACGCGTCACCGGTGGCTTCGGCCACGCGCGCTGTTTGTCGCCCCATCTGGAGACTCCCGGCCCTGAACTCCGGCACCCACTTCATCGCGTCCAGGCGCTGATCGATCTCCACGCTTCCGGCCAGATCGGTCTCCCGCGCCCGGCGCACCGCGCACGCGGCGGCCACCGCATCAGCGGGGCCCGTGCTCCCCTCGAGCTGAGCGCGCAGGAATTCACCGACACCGCTCGCATCGCGAATCGCTCCCGTCTGGGCGTACGTCTCGAGGCCGAACGAGTGGGCGAAGCCGCCCGACGGAAACAGGCCGTCGGCGAACTGGAGCACGGCGAGCAGCGCTTCAGTCATGGCGATGCCCGGCGCCCACGGGCACGAAGACGGTGTGGTCGCGCTTCCATGGGACGTTGAGTCGCGTGAGGAGCTGCTCCATCGCGGTGTCATCGGGCACGAGCAGACGGTCGCCGTCGATGGCCAGCGTGAAGTGACGGTTGCCGACCTCGAAGGCCACGCGCAGGGCCTCGTCACGTGAGCGCGGCGTGATGGCCAGCACCGGCTCGGCCGCGGCGTCGATCACCACGTACCAGTCGGCGTCCCTATGAAGGACGTGCCCGGGCGTGAGCGCGGTTCCGGTGGGCAGGGCGAGGATCAGCTCCCGTCCCGCCGCCGTCTTCACGCGGCGGCGCCCCCAGCGGCGCTCCTCCGCGGTCAGCACGAGGACGTCGCGCTCCAGGCCGCGCAGCGCGTTCGCATCGACATGAATGTCAATCTCTGTGATTACGGGCGTGGAGTCGCGAGGACGATCGAGCCCCTGGCTCGATCGAGACGCAGGTGGGGGGGTATGGGGGGCCATTTCGGGGCCCCCCATTAGAAGAGAAAATACCGCTGAGCCATCGGGAGCACGCGCGCCGGCTCGCACGTGAGCAGCTCATCATCCGCGCGCACTTCGTACGTCTCGGCATCGACGTCGATCCGCGGCACGGCGCTGTTGTGGACCATGTCGCGCTTGCCGATCCTGCGGCAGCCACGGACCGCGACGGTCTTCCGCGCCAGTCCCAGCCGCCGCGGCACGTCGCCGGCCAGCGCCGCCGCCGAGACGAACGTCACCGCCGTCGAGGCGCGAGCCCGTCCGAGCGCGCCGAACATCGGACGATAGAGGACGGGCTGGGGCGTCGGAATCGACGCGTTCGGGTCGCCCATCGCCGCCCAGCCGATCAGACCGCCCTTGACGATCAGCTCGGGCTTCACTCCGAAGAAGGCCGGTTTCCACACCACAAGATCGGCGAGCTTCCCGACTTCGACCGAGCCGATGTGCTCGGCCAGGCCGTGCGCGATGGCGGGATTGATCGTGTACTTGGCCACGTAGCGCTTGACCCGCACGTTGTCGTCGCCCGGCGTCTCACCGGGCAGCGGGCCGCGCTGCTTCTTCATCTTGTCGGCGGTCTGCCACGTCCGGATGATCACCTCGCCGATGCGGCCCATCGCCTGCGAGTCCGACGACATCATACTGATCGCGCCGAGGTCGTGCAGGATGTCCTCGGCGGCGATCGTCTCGGCCCGGATGCGCGACTCCGCGAACGCCAGATCCTCGGGGATCCGGGGATTCAGATGGTGACACACCATCAGCATGTCGAGGTGCTCGTCCATCGTGTTCACGGTGAACGGCATCGTCGGGTTCGTGGACGACGGCAGGCAGTTGGGCTCGCCGCACACGCGCAGGATGTCGGGTGCGTGGCCACCACCGGCGCCCTCGGTGTGATAGGTGTGGATCGTCCGCCCCTTGAACGCGCGGATCGAGTCCTCGACGAAGCCGGCCTCGTTCAGCGTGTCGGTGTGGATCGCCACCTGGACGTCGTACTCTTCGGCGACGCCGAGCGCGCAGTCGATGGCGGCCGGTGTCGTGCCCCAGTCCTCGTGGAGCTTGAGCCCGATGGCTCCCGCCGCAATCTGCTCGCGTAACGGGTCGGGCGCCGAGGCGTTGCCCTTTCCGAGGAAGCCCAGGTTGACCGGGAACTCCTCGGCGGCCTCGAGCATGCGATGGATGTTCCACTCACCCGGCGTGCACGTGGTCGCCGCGGTGCCCGTGGCCGGGCCGGTGCCACCGCCCACCAGCGTGGTGAGCCCGGCGCTGATCGCCTCGGCGACGATCTGTGGACAGATGAGATGGATGTGGCTGTCCAGCCCGCCCGCGGTGACGATTTTCCCTTCACCAGCAATCACTTCAGTGGCAGCACCTATGACCATGCCCGAGGTCACTCCGGCCATGAGGTCGGGGTTGCCGGCCTTGCCGATGGCGACGATGCGGCCGTCGCGAATGCCAATGTCGGCCTTCACGATTCCCCAGTGATCCACGATCACCGCGTTGGTGATGACCGTGTCGAGCGTGGCATCGGATCGAGTGGCCCGTGCCGACTGGCCCATTCCGTCGCGGATCACCTTGCCGCCACCGAACTTCGCTTCCTCGCCGGGCACCGTGAGGTCGCGCTCGATGCGGATCAGCAAGTCCGTGTCGGCGAGGCGCACACGGTCGCCCGCCGTCGGGCCATAGAGGTCCGCGTACTGCCGCCGCGTCATGCGTAAGGTCATCGCGTGCGCTCCCACTCCGCGAGCTTCGTCATCGCCGCGCTCTTGTCGCCGCCGGCCGTCAACCCGTTCAGACCGAAGACGCGGCGAGCCCCGGCCAGTTCGACCAGCGTCACCCGCTTCTCATCGCCGGGCTCGAAGCGCACGGCCGTCCCGGCGGGGACGTTCAGCCGCATGCCGAACGCCTGGGCGCGATCGAAGCGCAGCGCGCGGTTGGCCTCGAAGAAGTGAAAGTGGGAGCCCACCTGGATCGGGCGGTCCCCGGTGTTGGCAACGGTCAGCTCGACAGTCCTCCGACCCTGATTGGCAATGATGTCACCGTCTCCGAGCAGGTACTCGCCAGGAATCACGCGCGTGTCCTCCCGTGAGGCGATGGGTCGCCGTCTCGCCATCGCGACGTGGCGCAGTATATGCGCGAACCGTCGACGGCGCTCTGGAGAAGACCTGGGCCGGATCACCAGCTCCTTCATCCGCGAATAGAGCGTGCTCCTATCTCCTCCTGTCGATGCGACCGCGGTGCTATGTCGACTGGGAGGCGATATGTCGCGTTGGACCAAGGTCCTATGGACGTTAGTCCCATGGACGTTGTCTCCGAGATGGCGCTACATATCGCGCCCAAGAGGCCGGAACTAGCGTTCTGGCAGCACCGAATCCGACGGGAGGACGGCATGAGTGACACATTCATCGACAAGACGCGATCGGTCAACCGCGTAACACGGTTCCTCGCGGTTGGGGCATGCGCCGGATTGTTGGCCGCGTGCACCACCACGCAGCAAGCGACGGTGTCGCAGGCTGACATCAAGTGCGGATTTCTGGGACCGGCGTGCGGGCAGCTGACCCCCGGCCAGGAGGGGCAGGTCGCCTTACGCTACGTCAACCCGGCTGCGAAGTGGAGCCAGTACAGCAAGATCATGATCCAGCCGGTGACGTTCTGGGGCGACGAGAACTCGAAGGTCTCGGCCGAGGACCAGCAGAGGCTCGTGAACTTTCTCTACACCGCCCTCGACCAGGAGCTGGCCAAGCAGTTCCAGGTCGTCGACCAGGACGGCCCGGACGTCATGAAGCTCCAGGTGGCCGTGACCGACCTCGCCGCGGCTACGCCAGGCCTCCGGACCATGACGATGCTGATCCCCCAGGCACGGCTGTTGAGCACGCTCAAGCGTGGCGCCACCGGATCGTATCCGTTCGTCGGCGGGGCGCAGGCTGAGTTCAAGGTTACCGACTCAGTGACCGGCCAAGTCCTGGTGGCGGGCGTCGACCGCCGGATCGGTGGAGGCAACATCTCGACGGCCGCGCAGTGGGAGTGGGGCGACGCCGAAAACGTGATGAAGGACTGGGCCAAGCTCGCGGTAGAGCGCCTGTCGGCGTGGACCAAGGGCACGGCGAAGCCGGCCTGATCTGCGCAGCTGGGTGTTTGACCTAGGCGTTGCCTACGGGTAACCGAGCGCGCGGCGGTCGGGCCGCGCGCCGGTCGCACGCCTACCCACGCCACCGGCTCGTACGCCTTTGTGGGCTCCGCCGAGGCACGGCAAGGAGGAGCAAGCATCATGAATCCAGGACGGCGAATGATACTGATCGCGATTGCGGTGCTGACCGCCGTCGTGCTACTGCCGATCACCCATGTGGCCGCGCAGCAGAAACCCAACATCCTGTTCATCATGGGCGACGACATCGGCTGGATGCAGCCGAGCATCTACCATCGCGGCCTCATGGTGGGGGAGACGCCCAACATCGACCGCATCGGCAACGAGGGCGCGATCTTCATGCACTATTACGCCGAGCAGAGCTGCACCGCCGGGCGTAACGCCTTCTTCACCGGCATGCATCCGCTGCGCACGGGCATGATCCCGCCGCAGCTGCCCGGCAGCCCGTCGTACCTCCGTCCCGGCACGCCAACACTCGCGAAGTTCCTGCGCGATCTCGGCTACACCACGGGCGAGTTCGGCAAGAACCACCTGGGCGACCACACCGACGCGCTGCCTACGGCGCACGGCTTCCAGGAGTTCTGGGGCTATCTGTACCACCTGGACGCGATGCAAGGGGTCAGCTTCAACGACATCAACGTCTCCCCGACCAAGCAGGGCATCGCCCCGCCGTGCAAGAACACGCCGATCCCCGGTCTGCCCGAGGTCCCGGGCGCCGTGGATCCGAAAACGACGACCTGTCTGACGCCGCCGCGCCCCGTCCTCGCGTGCACGTCTTCCGACGGCACGGCGAGGAATCAGAAGTGTAAGGACGAGGGTCCGCTGACGCTCGATCGCTCGAGGACGGTTGACGAGGAGATCTCGGCCAAGGTCATCGACTTCCTCGATCGAAACGATCCCAAGAAGACCAACAAGCCCTTCTTCGTCTGGTACAACCCGGCGCGCATGCACATCACGACGATGCTGTCGCCGAAGTACGAGGCCATGCTGGGCGAGAAGGGCGGCAAGGACTGGGGCATCAACGAAGCCGGCATGAAGCAGATGGACGACAACATCGGCTATGTGCTGAAGAAGCTGGAGGACATGGGCCAGCTCGACAAGACGATCGTCGCCTTTACCACCGACAACGGCGCCGAGGTGATCACCTTCCCGGACGGCGGCACCACGCCCTTCAGAGGTGGGAAGCTGACCACCTGGGAAGGCGGCATGCGCGCCCCGCTGGTCGTCCGCTGGCCGGGCGTCATCAAGCCCGGCACGGTCAAGAAGGAGATGTTTGCGGCACTCGACTGGGTGCCGACGCTGGTCAACATCGCCGGCGGACCGAAGGGCGACGCGCTGAAGAAGCGGATCGAAGCGGGCCAGTATCCCGGCATCGTCAAGACGACCCTCGACGGCGTCGACCAGCGCGACTACCTGGAAGGAAAGACCGATAAGTCGGCACGCGAAGTGTTCTTCTACTATACGGGCGCGCAGCCGTCGGCGGTGCGGTACAAGAACTGGAAGTTCTATTACACGATGGTGCCCGACACTGCTACCGGCGGGCTCATGGGAGCCAACACCTTCCACTGGACCCAGCTCCAGAACATCCTGCGCGATCCGTTCGAGACGACCGTCGGCGCCGACGGCAAGTCGTTGTTGGGCTACGCCGGTGCACTTGCCGCCCCGAGTACCGCGTATCTCTACAACTGGAACATCCTGCCCATCGGCCAATTGCTATGGCTCAAGGAGCTCGAGTCCTATGTGGCGTTCCCGCCGATGCAGGATCCGGCGAGCTACAACCTCACGCAGGTACTGGACCAGATCAAGAGGCAGGGGCACCGTAACCCGAGCCAATGACCGGGTGACGGGCGCGTATTGATGACCGAGCGGGCGCCCCCATCCCGGGGCGCTCGCTTTCGCGTCAATCCCCGAAGGAGAATGACACCGGCTGCCCTCGTCGCGCTGATGATCGTGGCGGGAGTCGGCCTGTCTCCGCCCCGGCCTCCGCACAGGACAAAAAGCCCAACATCGTCTTCATCCTTGCCGACAACATCGGTTACGGCGACATCGGCGTTTACGGCGGCGGCGAGCTGCGTGGGGCACCGACGCCGCGCATCGATCAACTGGCATCCGAAGGACTCCGGCTGACTCAGTTCCTCGTCGAGCCAGGATGCACGCCGTCCCGGCGGCATTGATGACGGGCACTATTCCATCCGGTCCGGCCTGTCGCTGGTCGCGGACGTATTTCCAGGCAGCACTGGGGCAGACCTTCCCGGTGGCCTTCGGAAGGCTGGAGTCATTCACACGATGAGGCGGCTCATAAAGGAGACCAGACGCATGAAGCTTCCGGTCCGTTTTGCGTGTCGTCCGGGACGTAGCCGCGCGGTAGCGTTCGCGCTCTGCGTTGTGGTCCTCGCGTACGCAGGTGTGAGCGCACAAACGGATCCTCTCCCCTCCTGGAACGACGGCCCTGCCAAGCGGGCCATCCTCGAATTCGTGAAGGCGACCACCGACCAGGCGAGTCCGAAGTTCGTGGCGCCGGCGGCGCGTACCGTCACGTTCGATCAGGGACGGCACCACGTGGGTCGAGCAGCCCATGTACACGCAGGTGATCTACTGCCTCGAACGGGTGGCGGTGCTGGCGAAGGCGAAGCCGGATCTCAAGGACGTCGAGCCGTTCAGGACCGTGCTTTCCGGTAACCGCGAGGCGATGGCGAAATTCACGATGCCGGACCTCGAGAAGATCCTGGCCGCGACGCTCACCGGCATGACGGTGGAGCAGTTCGGCGTCCAGGTGAAGGACTGGCTCGGGACCGCCAAGCACCCGCGCTTCAAGCGCCCCTATACCGAGCTGGTCTATCAGCCGATGCTCGAGGTGATGAGGCTCTTCCGCGCCAACGGCTACAAGACCTATTTCGTCACCGGGGGCGGCCAGGATTTCGTGCGCGTGTACTCGGAGCAGGTGTACGGCATTCCGCCTGAGCAGGTGGTCGGCTCGGCGGGCGGCACCAAGTTCGGGTACGACAAGGCCGGCCGGCCGATGCTCACCAAGGAGCCCAAGCTCCTGCTGAACGACGACAAGGCGGGTAAGCCGGACGGCATTCATCTCA
>Ga0209377_1000409_pt1 | contig 28153 bp, 25 predicted proteins | sample GraSoiAngelo_141_FD_185898 | JGI IMG/M metagenome (GOLD analysis project Ga0209377, IMG submission 185898) | Grasslands soil microbial communities from the Angelo Coastal Reserve, California, USA - 14_0929_12_40cm (SPAdes) (version 2) | ecosystem: Environmental > Terrestrial > Soil > Grasslands ...
CATACCGAGCTTGAATCCCTTGGAGTTAGCGCCCACCTTCCGAATTTCCTGGACACGCTTCGCGATTCCGGTCTTCCCGTTGCCGTCGATGCCGGGGTACGGATCTTCGAGGCCCATTCCGAGGCCTTGAGCCTGCCTCCAGACCGCGACGGCCTCGAGCATGATGAGCGGCCGGAATCCGAAAATCACCTCGAGGAGGCGCATCGCACGGTCCGAAGTCGGCATGGGCGCGCGGGCGAGACAGAACCGGGCGAGGACCCGGACTGCGTTGCGTCGTGTCGCTGTGTTCCGGTTGTTGAACGCTCCGTCGGCGTAAGAGTACACGAGGTCCGGACGCCGGTCGAATGACTCGACCAGAAGTCGCCCCGCCTGAAGGTTCGACCACAGACCGATCCGATCTCCCTCCGCGGGAACCGGACCGGCCAAGAGGGTCCGCTGCGCGTACAACAGGTACGCGTATCGACTTATGGGATCGGCCTCAACCGGGTAGTCGAACAAGGACGATATCGATCGCGCCTCGATTGCGTTCCGCTTGACACGAAGAGAAGGAAGCCCCGGCACCTCGACCGCGTCACCTTCAGACAAATCGACCGGTCGCGCGAGTCGCACCCGGAATGCGGCGAGCATCTGCTGAAGGCGCGAGAAGGCATTCAGCTGGTCCACGGACGTTCCGCCCGGACCCACAGCCGCCGCGAGCCGCTCCGCCGCTTGCGCGGGACCATCGAGCCCGAGTCCTCGCAGGTCCGCGGCCATCTCCGCGAAGGTCGCGGCTTGCGCGCTGCCGAGCCCGACTCCGACCGCGTCGCCGAGATCTCGGCCGATCCGCTCGAGCGAATCCTGAATCGACCCCGCCATCCGAGTCACTCCTTGAAGAGGTCGTCCCACTGGTCGGTCAGCTGCTTCACCTCGCTGTCGGCCGCCCGAAGGCTCTCGATGTCCCGCTCGGAGGCGACGGCGGCGCCGGCCCGGCGGTCTGCAACCCCGTGGAGGTCGAACACGTGTTCGAGCAGATATCCGATTTCCGATCGGGACAAATCACCGAACGTCCGGCGGAAAATCGGGACGATGTCGCGGAACGAGTCGAACGGAAGAGCGGTGATCAGCCGATCTAGGAATGTGACAATCGCGCGATTCTTCACCAGCGTGGCACGGTTAATCGAAAGGAGACCTGCGAGGTATTGTGCACTGTCCATCGGCAAGGCACCGCCGCCCACGCGGAGGCGCACATGGCCCTCGAGTTCGGACACGGTGAGCTCCTTCGCGAGATACAAGAGGCTCGTGGCGAGGCCAGAAACCCGCGGATGGAGGCTCGCGGCGTCTGTGGCCCAGACGAGCGCGTCCAGGAACATCCGGTCTCCTTTTGCGTGCGTGGTTGACACCTCGTGGAGAATCTTGAGGGCCGTGCAGGCCCGGTCTGCCCCCGGCTCGTCTGTCTTCCCGATCCGTGGGATCGAGGACGATGCGCGGTGGAAAAGCCGCATCAGCAGGTCCCTGAGCTGCGCAGCGTCGAGCCTCCTCGACGTGCCGTAGGAGAGGAGGGCAGAAACATTCTGGCAGGCGACCGCTAGATCGTGCAAGTCGTCTCCCTCGGAGGAGACGTGCTCGACCTTCGCGACGGCATCGTCGTAGAGGTGGCTTAGATCACACACCGCGATGTCGAGGAGCGCTCCGGAGGCAAGGGCAACGGACCGCGCGGCCTCAAGCACTTTCCGAAGCTTCGCCTCACAAACTTGCGCGATCGTCTGCCCGAACACGATGTTCTCGACGAGGGCAATCTCTGTCGAAGGGGTCCATTGCGTCCCCCACTTTTCCCGCACGCGCGAGAGCAGAGCCGCGCGCGATGCATCGCTCTCAAGAACCGCAAACGGAATCTTCGATGCCCGCAGCCGATGGAGGAAAATACTCGTGCCAATCCCGGTATCCGACGTCAGGTGGAGCCAGAAATCCGATTTGTCATCCGTCGCGGGAATCCGGCGCGCGCCGACCTCTCGCCGGAACTCCTCCTGGAGGCTCGTCTTGCCCACGATCGAGGACACCTTCCCGATCGCGTTCCCGATGATCCGACCGCGCCACACATCGTCCAGGACGATCGATCGGCCTTGGAGCATGCACGCGATCGTCGCGTCACGAATTTCTTCGAGCCCGGGGCCCACCTTTTCCCTCATTCGGGCGAGGATGTTGCAAAGGCGATATGCGTCGATGACATCCGAGAGGCTCGCAGAATGCCCGCGGAGTCGGAGTTGCTCCGCGATGCCGATCAACGCCTCGAGCGACGTGCGACGGAAGTCCCCGTGTCGGTCGTGGACCTCCTGGTAGAACAGGGGCGCGCGGTTGCCCGCCCCGTAACCGAGCTGCTCGGACATACGGCCGTAGCTGTACGGAATGACCGTGAGCTCCGTCGCAAGTGGGACGGGCCCCGCGCTCCCTTCGAGGAAATCGTCCGCTATGAACGCCGGGGAGTGGAAGGCGCCTGTGACGAGCAAGATCTCGTCCTCCTTCACCCCTTCCGCGAGGAGACTTCGCAGGCGGTCCCGCATGTGCCGCTCGCGGACGCGATCCCGATGCTCAGGATCTTTCAAGGCGTCCGCCTGCAGCGAGCGCACGAGCCGACCGAATTCAAGGGACAATCGGACATAGTCCTCCGGTGCTGTGGCGGGCATCTCGAAGGACGCCTCCCAGAATTCGTCAAACGACTCGTGCCCCGTGGCCTCGGGGATGAGGTCAAAGAGACTCACGTCACGGGAGACTGGCGTCGCGGTAGTTGGCTCGTCGTGCGAGGCCCCCTCGATCCGTTCGTGTTGCGCGAGGTCCTGAGCCAAGGCGATTCCGGACGGCACATCGAAGAAGCCTAAGCGAATCCCTCGCCGGGTGCCCTCGACGAGGGCCGTGTACTCCGGCGAGTACGCCACGAATGGATAGAGTGCGGAGTGGGGTTCGCCGCCCGGGACGTACGCGAGGATTGCGACCGGCGGTTCGGTCTCCTCGTCGACGATTACCGGAATGAGCGATTCGGCGTCCGACGGCGCTTCGATGAGAATTGCCTTGGGAGGATCCTTCGCAATCAGTTCCGCGAGGGCGCGCGATGCCGACGGGGAATGATGTCGGACCGGGAACACCCGAACGGGCATGGTTATCCGCCGTGTCACTCCTTGAGCGCCTTCATTGCCGCCTTGTAGAACTCCTGCCATTCCTTTTCCTTGCGGAGTTTCAGCACGTTCTCGCAGTACTCCAGGAAGACCGCGCGATCCTCCGGCTTCTCCTTCGCAATCGTGCCGATCATGCTCCGAGCAAGGTCCTCGTGAGTCACCTTCTGATTCCGGAAGTGCTGCCCAAGGATCTTCGAATTGAAGAGGACCGAAATCGCTTCGGCGGTCGACAGGACCGTCGTTGGGGTCTTCACCTTCACCTTGTTATCCTTCGTCGCGCCGCTTCGGAGCTCCTGGAACATCGTGACGAGCATCTCCACGTGCTGTTCCGTGACATCGGACTGGACTTCGTAGTCGCGCGAGAGTTCCCCGACACGCCGGGTGACGATGTCGACTTCCTGCTTCAGCTCGCTCACGACGGGGACCGTGACGAAGTTCAGTCGGCGCTTCAACGCGGACGACATCTCGTTCACGCCCCGATCGCGCGTGTTCGCGGTCGCGATGATGTTGAAGCCGCGCCGGGCGCTCAGGATCTCGTGTAGCTCCGGGACTGCGATCGTCTTCTCAGAGAGGAGTGAGATGAGTGCATCTTGGACCTCGCTCGAGACCCGCGTGACCTCCTCGAACCGAACGAGCTTGCCTTCCCGCATCCCGCGGTAGATCGGACTCGGGACGAGCGCCTCCGGAACGGGGCCTTTCGCAACGAGGAGCGCGTAGTTCCACGAGTACTTGATCTGGTCCTCGGTTGTGCCGGACGTGCCCTGGATGAGGTACTGTGACGTGCCGGAAATCGCCGCCGCAAGGTGCTCGGAGAGCCAACTCTTCGCGGTGCCCGGCTCGCCGATCAGCAGGAGGGCACGGTCCGAGGCCAACGTGGCGATGGCGACCTGCACTAGGTTCCGGTTCCCGATGTACTTCGGGGTGATCGTCACGGGCCCATTCGGCCCCGGGAAGGTCTCGGTCGACCCGAGGATGTATATCTCAACCATCTTCGGCGAGAGTTGCCACCCTTCCGGTTTCGCGCCCTTGTCGGCTTTCCGGAGGGCTACGAGTTCCTGCTCGTATTTCTGTTCTGCGGGAAGTCGGATTAGTTCGGCCAAGCGATTCCTCCAAACACGGACCCAATCGAGACGGTCCGCACGAGATTCAGAGAGGCGCCTCGGCGGTGATAAAGCAATCCCCGAGCGAGCTCAGCCTCGACGAGCCATCCCGACTTTCGCCCTCAGAATCGATGAACAGGGATCGCCTCGCGTCAGGCGAACTCCCGGATTCCCCCGGACCTTCTCCGGTCCCGCGGCGAATCGAACGACGCGATCGAGTTTAACCATATAGCGTCATTTCACCGAGACGAATCAACCATATGTGGTCTATCTGGGTCGGGTACGGCAGGCATCCTTAAGAGGGAGGACCCCGTCCGAACGGACGAAGGAATTTTGAATGCCAAGCGAACTATTTGGAACAAGCGTCATCTTTGTCAAAGTGGCGCCAGGATATGTAGAGAAAACGTTGACGACCCTCCGGGCCAAGCCCCACGTGGCGAAGGCCGAGGCCGTCTTTGGGCGTCACGACATCGCCATCGCGGGCGGCTTCCGTAACACGGACGAGCTGCGCCAGTTCGCGTCCGAGGTCCAACAGATGGAACACGTCTGGGCGTTCCGGAGCTATCCGGCACTCCAAGACTGGACGTCGAGTAAGAAAGATGGTCACGCCAGCAACGCGTACCTCCTCATCCGGTCGACGGACACGCAGAAGACCATGAGCGCGTTGAAGAACGTCCCCGAGATCCAGGAGATCATCGGCACGACCGGAGATTCGGACATCGTGGCCCGCATCAGCGCGGACCCCCGCGAGAACCTCCTCGAGTCCGTCGTGACGAAGGTCCAGAGCATGCCCAGCGTGCTCTCGACCGAGACGCTCCCGGCGTTCTCGAAGTATTGAATCAACGATGCATGGACGGGCCGCAGAACCGGTTCGTCCCCTTTTACGCTGTCTCGGTCATCGTCGTTTTCGACTAGGTCTTCTCGGATGGCGGTACGACTTCCAGTGGATTCGCCCAGGCAACCATATGTATCGCGACCGCATCCAGAAAGAAGATGAGCAAGAAGGCGAAAGGTTCGAGCAAGCCGAAGTCGCGGAAGACGCTCGACCCGCGCGTCCAGGACCTCCGGAAGAAGATCCTCCATCTCGATCCGTACTCCGGATGGTTCCCGGCCGGCGCGACGAAGCGGATCATGAGCATCGTCGATGCGGAGCTGGAGCCGATCGGAGAGCTCGAGACGGGCAGCGATGGGTTCGTTCAGCTCGCGGTCCTTGTCGGCCGGCGTTTCGTCCGGATTTCGTACTACCCCGGCCAGCCGTACGCGACCCTGACGTGGATCACCCTGGAAAAATAGTCCATTACGACCTCGCGACTCCGGATCGATCGCCCTTCACTTCATGCGGCGGCCCTGACTGCGCCGATAGTCCCGCTCCATCGCGACGGCAAACCGCTTCCATGCTCGAAGCGCGTCGGCTTCCCGCTGCGCTTTGGTGAGTTCCTTCGCGGCAGGAACGTTCGGCCGTCGTCTCCACTGGAGGTGTAGGCGAGTCCGTCCGTCCGGGAGCTTCTTTAGCTTGTAATCCGCCGTCACATCGCGGCGATTCCCGACGCCGTCCATATGCCACCGATCCGGCGGAAGCAGGGTGACCACGTCTTGACCCCACACCCAACCGTCCTTGGTCTCCTCGAGGTCCTCGAAGACGACGCGACGCCGGCTCCGCTCGATGATCTTCCGTTGATACGATTCGCCCTCCAGTTTTGCGTCGTCCGGCGTGTAGTCTGTACACCACGCGAAGGCGAAATCGAGGGGGACTCGGAACGAGACGTCAATCTGATAGGGGCCTCCCCACGTCGGCCGACTCCGAATCTTCATGGAAGTCTCTCCCCGACGGCTGCCCGACTAGCGGTACGCGGTCAGCACGATCCCCATCGCGCTGATCGCGATTGCATGCTGGACTTGGACCAGCGCGAACGCAGTTCGGGAGCTCTTCGTGAAGAGGAGGCCGGGCGCACTCGGAAGCAGGATGAACGCGAACCAGATGATCAACGCGACCTCGATGCCTTCCACGATGCTCGTCGCCCCGGCGACGCCGATGACCCATCGGAGGAAGAACGCGCCGATGATCGAGATCACGAGAGCCGCCGCGAAGCCGGGCGCCGGGTTTCCTGCGTCTTCGGGCTTCATCCCGAGAGCGGCCATCCATCGTCGGCCGAAGACCGGCGGCGAGAACCAGATTCCACCGATGATCCACGCGCTCAGTCCCGCCAACACAATTGCGATCCAGTTGAAACTCGACGTATCGAAGGAGACCATGTCCTCCCGCCCCGGCCCGGGACTCCGTCGATCTCAGATATAGGTTCCGCACCCGATGACCTGAGGCTCACTACTGCTCAGAGGTATTCCCCTGCGGGACCCCCGTATGCCGGGGCAATGCTCTTGCTTCCCACGCCGCTACCGCGGGGCTGGAAAGAGGGCGGACACGAATGGCCTGGACGATCGAAGGCCTCGGAGCCGAGAGGCCGTTTCCCGGTTTGAAGGAGAAGCTCGCACTCTTCGGTCAGTTCATCGGGGACTGGGTCATCGAGGAAGCCCGCTATCCACGCGGCCCCCCACGGAGTCGAGCTTCGGTCGCAAGGCGAAATCCATTTTGGATGGATCCTGGACGGAAGAGCGGTGCAAGACGTCTTCATGACCCGGGATCCGGACACGGGCCGAGCCGTCCCGATCGGCACGACGGTTCGGTTCTACGATCCGAAGAGGGACGCCTGGCAATCTGTCTGGATCTCCCCAATGCAGGAACTCGTCCAGACGTTCACGGGACGAAAAATCGGGGATGAAATCGTCTTGGAGAGCAAGACGAAAGACGGCTATCCGGAGAAATGGATCTTCTCCGAGATCACAGAGAACTCGTTCCGGTGGCACGCTGAGGAGAGCCACGACCACGGCAAGACGTGGCTGCTCACGGAAGAAATGCGAGTTCGGCGGATGGCTTGACGGCGATCCGGCGTCCCGGGTTCTAGCTCTCCATCTCTAGTAATGCGGGTCTTGAAGGATTCGGCCTTCACTCCGCTTTCAGGTAGCGACTTGCGATGGCCGTTCCCGCGACGAGCATCCCGGTCGCGAAGAGGGCGAGGTAGCCCAGGTACGACCAGTCCACGGTCCCGAAGACGACGATCCCGCGGCCCAGCAGCGAGGAGAACGAGACCGGGTTGACGCTCGCGATCGCCTGCATCCATGCGGGGAAGTTGGCCAGCGGGAGGAGGGCGCCGCTCGCGAACATGAGCGGCATCGTGATGAAGTTCGAGATCACGCCGGGCGTCTGCCAGTCCGTGCTCGACGCCGTCATGGCGAGGAAGAAGCACGACATGCCGAGCCCGAGGAAGAAGATCCCGAGGATCCATCCGGCCCACATGAGCGGATCGCCCGCGAAGCGCACGCCGAACACGAGGGCGGCCAGAATCATCACGGGAATCTGGATGAGCCCGCGGCTCGTCGACCCAAGGACCTTCGACCAGTAGACGGTCGCCTTGCTCGTCGGCGTCAGCAGGATCCGCTTCATGAATCCGAAGCGTTTGTCCTGGATCGTGCTCATCGATCCGAACATCCCGACGGTCAACATCGAGGTCGACAGGACCCCCGGAAGGAGGAACGCGATGTAGCTGTCGGTGTGGAAGATCTGTTGCACGAGAGCGGGCGAGGCACCGCTGAAACTGCTTCCGAAGAACGCGAGCCACATGAACGGCTGAACGAACGTGATCACGAGGACCCACGGATTCCGGAAGGTGCGGAGGAGCTCCCGACCGTACAGCCCGACGAACTGGCTCCGTTGGCTCACCCGCGGTCGTTCGGAGGCGAGCTGCCGCCGCGATGCGCGTGCGTAGGTCGTTTCCGTGCTCATTGTCGGGCCCTCCTCATCTGCGCGTAGAACTTGCGATAGTCGGGCACATCGGACCCCGGTTGATCGATCCGCTTGCCGGTGATGTCGAGGAACACGGTCTCAAGGCTCGGCTTCTCGACGTTAATCCGACGGATCTCGTCCGTCTTGAGCGCCGAGAAGATGTGCGGGAGGACCTCCTCTGCGGCGGAGACGCGGAGGATCCACGTCTTCCCTTGCGTGCGGACCTCGGTGACCCCAGGGATCGCGCGCAACTTCGTCTCGTCGACCGCTTCCCTCGTCTCGAGTTCGACGAAGTCCGCCTTGACCCGGGCCTTGAGGTCCGTCGGGCTCCCGGAGGCGACGAACTTCCCGTGGTCGATAATCGAGATCTGCTCGCAGAGCGCGTCCGCCTCTTCGATGTAGTGGCTCGTCAACAGGACTGTGATCCCGAACTCCTTGTTCACCCCGATGATCAGATCCCAGAGCATGTGTCGCGTGTTCGCGTCGAGGCCGATCGTCGGCTCGTCCATGAACACGACCTCGGGTTGATGGAGCAAGGCGAGCGCGATCTCGAGTTTCTTGCGCATGCCGGTGGAGAAGGTCTTGACCCGATCCTTGCGACGGTCGAGGAGCCCGAAGTACGTCAGCAGGTTCTCCGCGCGGTCCTTCCACTCCGGCAGGCTCTGGAGCTTCGCCTGCAACCACAGGTTCTCCCACGCGGTGAAGTCGTCGTCCAAGATCACCTCGGAGGCAACCCAACCGATGCGCTGCTTGACGTGCATCGGATCGCGACGGACGTTGAATCCGGCGACGTAGGCCTCCCCTTCCGTGATGTCGGTCAGGCCCGTGAGCAGCTTGATCATCGTCGTCTTGCCCGCGCCGTTCGGGCCCAAGAGTCCGAAGACGGTCCCCTCGCCCACCTTCAGGTTGACGTGGTCGACGGCCGTCAGCTTCCCGTACACCTTCGTCAGGTTTTCCGTTAGGATGGCATTAGTCGCCATGGAGCACCCTCCCATCACTTCGAAAGGATCCGCAGCGCCTTTTCCCGCATCTCGATCACGACCCGACGGAGCTCGTTCGCCTGCTTCGGGGTGACTTCGTTCATGTTCGCCCGGAGGAGTTTGCCCGTGGCCCGGAACTCCCGGAACAGCGCGGCCCGCTCGGGTCCGACCGCGGACTCGAAGGCGCGGAACCGTTTCTCGATCTCCTTGCGACGGCTCCGCAGGTACGCCTTGCCTTCGCGGGTGATCTTGTAGGTCTTCCGCCGCTCCTCGCCGCTGACGGAGAGATACCCTTTTCGTAGGAGGGCCCTCAGGGCGGGATAGATCGCGCCCGCGCTGGGCTTGTAGAACCCGTGGTACCGTTCCTCGATCGCCTTGATGACCTCGTACCCGTGCATCGGGCGATCTTCGAGCAGGTGCAGCACGACCCCTTTGAAGTCGCCTTTGCCGAAGAAGTGGAAGAAACCGCCGAACTTCTCCGGGCCACTCACGAGGACAGCTCCCGCCGACGGAACCAGAGGATCGCAAGGACCCCGCCTACGATCGCGTACGCTAGGAAGACGAGCAGCGAGGTCGCGGGATCGGGCACGAATCCGACGCTCGCCCCGCCTCCGGGGCCCGGCCGCACCTCGGCTCGACCGAGCACGTTCGTGATGATTCCGGAGGCCGACGTCGGGATGAACCAGGGGTCGATCTTCGCGGCCGGGAGGATCGCTCCGACGATGCTGAAGATCAGGGTGAACAGGAAGAACGTGAGGACCGTCGCCGCGACCGTGCTCTTGAACGTCGCGGAGACGAGGTACGCGACGCCGACGACGGCCAGCATGTAGGCGAGCGCGTAGACGTAGGAGAGGCCGACATCCCAGGTCAGCGAGTGCGTGATGGCGAGGGCCGCGAGGGCCGCCCCGCCATAGTACAGGGAGATGACGGCGGCCGAGACGATCAGGCTCGCGGCGATCTTCCCGAGGACGAGCACCTCCCGGCGGACGGGGTTCGGGAACAGGAAGTAGCCCGTCCGCTTCTCGTGCTCCGAGACGAGCGCGTCCGCCGCGAACAGGACTCCACTGAGGACGACAAGTAGGCCGGTAAACGTTGCGAACGTCGAGACGAAGGCGTTCGGGGTCGAAGCGTACGGGATGCTGAGGGCCGGCGGGAGCCCGATGAACAGCGCGAGGATTAGCCCAACGAGAATCAAGATTCCCAGGAGACGACGGCCGCGGATGTATTTGCGGATCTCGTAACTCGCGACCGTGATGACTTGAGCGAGAGGGCTCGGCGTCATAGTCGATCCGACTCCTGGATGCGGTCGAGGTAGAGCTGCTCGAGCGACGAGCCGAGCGGCCGGTACGTGATGACCTTCAGCCCGCGGGAGACCATCGCCTCGAGGACGCGGGCCTGCCCCTCTTCGCCTCCGGAGATCCGGAGGTCGATCGTCGAGTCGCCCTCGTTCTTGATCTCCACGATTCCGGGGACCGCTGCGAGCGCTTCGAGGTCTTGCGGCGTCGGCGGACGGAGGAAGCTCGTCTGGAATGTGGACGTGTCGGAACCCCGGGAAAGGTCGCGCACGGAGCCGTGGATCAGGAGCTCTCCATGGTTCAGGAGCGCGACATCGTCGCAGACCTCCTGGACTTCGCCAAGGAGGTGGGAGCTCATGAAAATCGTGCGGCCCTCGCCTTTCAGCGCCTTGATTACATCGCGGACTTCGGCCATGCCTCTCGGGTCCAAGCCCGACGTGGGCTCGTCGAGGACGAGGAGTTCCGGCTCGTGGAGGAGCGCCTGCGCGATGGCGACGCGCTGTTTCATCCCCTTCGAGAACTCCTGGATCCGGTGGTCCGCCCACTCGTTCAACTTGACCTCCTTCAGGACCGCCTCACTGCGGTGTTCGATTTCCTTGGACGACATGCCGCGGAGGCGTCCCGCATACGCGAGAGTTTCGAGCGGCGAGAGGTAGCCGTAGAACTCCGGCGTCTCAATGACCGCGCCGATGTGTGCCAGCGCGCGGGTCGGCTCTTGGCGGACATCGATGCCGAATAACGTAGCATGACCTCGGGAGGGCCGGATGAGGTTCGTCATGATCTTGATCGTCGTGGACTTTCCGGCGCCGTTCGGACCCAGGAAGCCGAGCGAGGTTCCCGCCGGGACGGTCAGATTGAGAGACTTCAGGGCGGTGAAGTGACCATACTCCTTGCCGAGGCCCTCCAGGTTGACCGGAACACCGTTGGCCACCGATTTCGCGCCTTTTTGCGACTGCATGAGAATCGCGATATATCGCGATATACTTAAACTCTTTGAAGGAACTCCAAGAACAAATCAGACGCCTGTGAGTCACCGTACTTCGTCCGGGACCGACCAGTCCCAGTCGGCCTTGTCGGCGGGCGTTCGGACATCGCCGTACTTCGCCCTCCACCGGTAGTACGCCTCGGTTTCTTTCGGGCTAAGGGCTTCGAATCTCTTCCGGTCGTCGCCGGAGACGATGACAGCCGGCATGTGACCGAGCTCCCGGAGCACGTGCTGCAGGTCCCGCATCAAGACCGCGAGACGCGAGGGCACTTCCGTGAGCCACGATTCCAGGCGTTTGTCGCTCGCCTTCACCGTCTTGAAGATGCCCGTCGTGGCCGGGCCGGTCACGTTGAAGAGTTTCTCGAGCATCCGCTCCCGGAGGGCGGCCTCGTCGTTGAACCGTCGGAGTCCGTCGTAGTACCGGTACAGGTTCGCGGCGACCCGGTCGGGGGCGCTATCGAGGAGCCGGTGCAGCCCGCCGACCGTGAGGAACCGATCCCACGCGTCGAGGGGAAAGGCGTCGACGGACGAGGCCCACGTGCGCAAGCCATCCGGGCTCGGCTCCCCGGTGACGCCCTGACGGACGAGCGCCAACCGATCGCCGAGGGTCTCGAGATGCTGGGACATCTCCTGATGCAGCTCCCAGAGCGCAAACCCGAAGTGCCGGCGGACCTCGGCCCGGCGCAGGGTTTGTTGGACCGTCTGCGTCAGGAAGACAACCTCCATCGCCACCGCGGTCGGGAGGATCAGCTCGACGGGTACGCCGGCCGCCCGCGACAGGGAGTACGCTACGGGAGGGACGGCGCACACGACCACGATGAGCCATAACGGTAGCCCGAGTACACTCCCCCGCATGCCGCGAACGGATTCTTTGATGTACCTTTAACTTTCCGTTGGCGGACGCGAGGGCGTTGACAAAACGTCCCTTTGCGACCGGGAGGGTCCGATTTGGGGCGCGGATGCATTCACGCGAGAAGGCGTCAGCTTAGAGCCATGTAGCGGCAAGGCCGTTTGTTCATCTATGGGTCCGCGTCGGCTAGCGGATTCCGGTTCGAGGATACTGCTCCGGATTCTCCAGGACGAGGCGCAATTCCGGCTCCTCAAGGCTTTCGAGGGAGCGCTCGAGACGCGCGAACTCGGATGGCTTGAAACATTCCGGATCCACCGTGACGAGGACGATCGCTTTCCGCGACATGACGTACTCGTTCATGTGCTCGACGAAGAGCAAGTCCTTGTCGAACCCGATGTTGGTCATGATGTTTTCAACGCCGTCCAGGAGCACGACGCAGCCGCTGGAGTTCTCATCGATGAATGTCTCGAGAAGCTTCGCGAGAATGCCAACCGCGTTTGGGGCGTAGTGCTCGACGCCTGGTACGTAGGAAATCCACCAGACAGGAACGGAGGCGAGACTGTACCGCGAACGGACCTTATCTGGGTGCATTCGCGTTATACATAGGCCGGGGGTCCCCTGTTCCACGAGGGCTTGGAAGAGTAGGTAGCTCGTCTCGGCTTGCTTCCCCCGAACGAGGTAGCATGTCCCCTCTTCTAATCCGAAGGGGCTACCCAGCTTGGTCCGATCGTTCTCGATCTCTGTTCTCGGTAGTAGAGGGTCCACCGACTCGTCGGATGCTAGTCACGCGCTTGAGGCTTGGGGAGCCATTCTCAATTCTGGGAGTCAGCGTGGCCGCTGGAGGACACCCCCCAACTCCGGATTCAAGATCCATCAGTCACGGATCACGAACTTCTCGAGACGATCGGCCGCCTTCTCGCGGGCGGCATGGCGGGCTTTGAGCCATACTCGGGCCTTTCCCACATTCGAAGCGGGGTTAGCCGGGCGGAATCGAGCCGACCTGACGGCGGAGGGGTGTCACCTGGAGCGGAATCGGTATTATCCCGGATTGTAAGTGGGTCCGTCCGGATTTGAACCGGAGTCTAGTGGTCCCGAACCACCAAGGATAGACCAAGCTACCCCACGGACCCAGCGCGGCGTCGCGGTAAGAATGAGGCCCGCATAAGGGTTGTGCGGTCCGTGGTCGCCGTTGTCGGTTCCGTCTCTGGGGAAATTAGGGCCGCGAGAAACGTGGACCAAGTCTCCGGCCAAGCAGGCCATGGTGGGACGTGGTTCGAATTCTCGCAGTACAGGTAACGCACTCTTCCGCCACGTGTGCTCATCTTGGGCCCAAGGCACTTATCAACGATGTCTTCGTCGGCGTCCGGGCTAGGAGGTGAGGAAACATCCGCAACCGAACAGTCAATGTGGGCCTGATCGTGGTCGGACTCGTCCTGGCGGCGTTCTCGGTGGCACTCGTGCCGCTGGCGTCGACCGCCTCGGCGTCCGATGGTGCGATCGGGGTGCAATCGGTGAGCGCGAACGTCCCCATGCCTGTGAGCGTGCATATCGACGCGGAATCGTCGTCCTGCGAGAACTCTCCCGGACCGACGGTCACGCTGTCGGGTATTCTCGCGGTCGCAGGCCTTGGCGTCCAGACGATCTTCCAGAACAACGTCAAAGGGACGCACATGCACACCGAGGAAACGATGGCCACGGCCGTGCTGATCCCAGCAGGCGAGAGCCTCTCGATCCCGAAACAGCCCGTGCTGGGCGGGACCGGTGGCAACCCGTTCATCTGGGTGCAGTTCACGGACGCGAACGGGAACGCGATGTCCGATGAGATCTTCCTCGGACGCTGCGTCCAAGGACCGTTCGCTGCGGACGCGGACTTCGTGATCTCCGCGCTCGCCCGGGCCGACATAACGGGTGGAACCTGCGACAACACGGGCTCGACGATTAGCCTGAGCGGGGAGCTCAGCCTATCCGGAATCGACGCGAAAGTAATCTTCCGGAACAACGACAACCCGGTCGGCGGTCCTCACAAGAATGACCAGCCGCTCGTGGTAAGCATCGAGCTAGTCCCGCCGGGTATGTCGATTGAGTTCCAGAAGCAGCCTTCCCTAGGAGGAGTCGGCGGGAACCCGTGGATCTACCTCGCGTTCCTGAACACCGCCGGTGAACCGGTCTCCGACACGTTCCTGCTGGGCCGATGCGTGCAGGACTTCTGAAACCCACCCACCCTTCTTTCTTTTCTTTTCGGAATGGTCCACACGCCGGACCCCGCGTCCGCATGGAGGCCATCGGCGTCCGCCGATAGCATCTTCGAATTCTTCGCCGAGCTCGAGAAGAGGTTCTACCTGATCCGGCAGGTTGAATGGCCCGCGGCCGTTGGGGCCGCGATGCCCGCCAAGCGCGTCGCCCCGACGCCAAGGCGGGCAAGGGTCTGAAGGGCGACGCCGCCGTGCGGCGTTCTACAACAACCTCCTGGTCGGCCCGGAGTGAGCCTTCTCTGTTCCACGAGCGGAGTTACACGGGAGGCCGTGGAACGCAACCCCCGAGTGCACAACCCTGAAATAGAAGCCCTTCGTGTTCGAGGAACCGTCCAGGTACGCTATGCCAGAGCTCCGGAAGGACTACGTCACGGATACATGGGTCGTCTTCTCGGCCGCACGGGCGCAACGGCCCGGCGCCTTCCGCGGCGGGAAATCGACGACGGATCCGGAGAAATGTCCCTTCTGCTACGGCCACGAGCACAGGACCCCGCCCGAGGTCCTCGCCTATCGGAAGGACGGAGTCCCGGACGGGCCCGGGTGGTGGATTCGCTGCGTCCCGAACAAGTACCCCGCCCTGCAGGTCGAGGGGGAGGTCCAGCGCCGCGTGAGCCAGTTGTTCCACAGCGTGAACGGCGTGGGGGCGCACGAGATCATCGTCGAGACCCCGGAGCACGAACACCACCTGTCCATGCAGAGCGAGTTCCAGGTCCAGGAGATCATCACCGCGTACAAGCAGCGGTACCTCGACCTGATCCGCGACAAGCGGTTCAAGTACATCCTGATCTTCAAGAACCACGGCGAGCGGGCGGGCGCCTCGATCTCCCATCCGCACTCCCAGCTGATCGCCACGCCGATCGTGCCGCGGCGGATCATGGAGGAGGTGAATGCCCTCAATCGCTTCTATGAGTCGACCGGGGGATCCTGCCTCTACTGCGAAATCGTCGAGACGGAGCTCGAAGAAGAGAAGCGGATCGTGACTGAGAACGAATCGTTCGTCTGCTTGTCCCCCTACGCGGCCCGTTTCCCGTTCGAGACCTGGATCCTCCCAAAGGCCCACGAGATGGCGTTCGAGGACATCGCGGACGACGAGAGGACCCCCTTCGCCCGCATCTTGAAGGACACCCTGGGCCGGATGTTCGGGATCCTGGACGACCCGCCCTTCAACTATTACATTCATACGGCCCCCTGCGACCGAAAGGAGACGAAGTACCATTGGCATCTCGAAATCACCCCGCGGCTCACAGAGACCGCGGGATTCGAACGAGGCACCGGCTTCTACATCAATCCCGTCATGCCGGAGGATGCCGCGGCGATCCTCCGGGAGCGGGTGAAACTCTCGGATAAGCCGAGCTGAAGTGAGTGACGGTCTCGAAGACCTCTCAGGCCCCAACCAGCGGTCCACGAGCTCTCTCGTACAAGGCGACGTACTGGCGGGCCGATGCCTTCCATGACAGATCGACGGACATCGCGCGTCGCTGGATCGACCGCCAGCCCTTACGGGCTCGATAGAACGCGACGGCCCGCTGGACGGCTCCAAGAAGGGCCTCTCGGGCGTAGTCGCGAAACACGAATCCGTTACCAGTCGAAGGGTCCGCCGTCATATCGACCACGGTGTCGGCGAGGCCGCCCGTGGACCGGACGATCGGAATCGTGCCGTATCGAAGGCTGATCATCTGTCCGAGACCACAGGGCTCGAACTTGGAGGGCATGAGGAAGAAATCGGAGCCGGCGTAAATCCGATGCGCGAGGGCCTCGTCGTACTTGAGCCAGACGATCAGGTCGCTCCGGGTTCGCGCGAGCACCGACACCGGATCTTCGTATTTCTTCTCCCCCGTGCCGAGCAGGACGAACTGGATTCCCATCTGCAGGATTTGCGGGAAGGTCTCGACCAAAATGTCGAACCCCTTCTGCGCCGTCACCCTCGAGACAAATCCGATGAGGGGGGCCTTCGCGTCCGGAGGCAGGCCGGCTTCCTTTTGGAGGGCGACCTTGTCCGCCGATTTCTTCTCCAACGTCGATTTTGAATATTTCTGGATCAGGAACGGGTCCTTCGCAGGATTCCACACGTCGTGGTCGATGCCGTTCAGGATCCCAGAAAGTTTTGCGGCGTAGGAGCGGAGCAGTCCGTCGAGGCCCTCCCCGAATTCCAGCGTCTGGATTTCCTTCGCGTACGTCGGGCTGACCGTGTTCACGCAGTCGGCGAACACGATTCCGGCCTTCATGAAATTCAGTTGGCCATAGAACTCGGCCCCCTCGTGGTTCCACATGCTTCCGGGCAGGCCCAGCCAATCGAACAGCTGCCGAGGGAACAGTCCCTGATGCAGGAGATTGTGGATCGTAAGGACCGTTCCGATCCGGCGGAACCGTTCGTCCTGCGACGCGGTCGATCGGAGGAACGCCGGGACTAGGGCCGAGTGCCAGTCGTTCGTGTGGATCACGTCGGGCCAGAAATCCGCGGCCGGGAGGAGGTCCAGGATCGCTTTGCAGAAAAATCCGAAGCGCTTCCCGTCGTCGTCATACTCATAGACCTTCGGACGATCATACAGGTCTGGCTTCTCGATCAAGTACACCGGGACCTGCCCGATGCGGGCGGTTCGGAGTCCGGCTTCGTGGTTCGCGTCCCCCAGGTGGACGGGGAATTGGACCACCTCCTCCCGGGGCGCTTGGACCATCCCGTACCGCGGCATGACGATCCGCACATCGTGGCCGAGGGCTTTCAGCGCCTTGGGCAAGCTGCCTGCGACGTCTCCCAATCCACCCACCTTGGCGAGGGGATACGCCTCGGCGGAGGCGAACAGGATCTTCATCGAAATCCGAGGACGGACTCAGGACTTTTACTTAAACTCTCTTCCGGCGCGTGCTCTCGCGGCTCTCCGACCATTCGCGGGCATCGGCCGTTCGATGGCGGGAGACCTCTCACGAAGGGTTTTTCCCTAGACTTCCATGCAGTTGTAGTGCCGCCCGCTCCGCTCGGTCACATCCTGTTCGTGCTCCACACGCACCTACCCTGGGTCCTCGGCCACGGCCGTCGGCCGCACGGGGAAGCATGGCTCTACGAGGCCGCGGCCGAATGCTATCTCCCGATCCTGCGGCTCCTGGATCGCTTTGAGGAAGAAGGTCGCAAGGGATCGATCACGATCGGCATTACGCCCGTCCTCGCCGAGATGCTTGTGGCTCCGCGGTTCCGCGACGGATTCGTCGCGTACCTGGATGAAAGGTCCGCCCGCGCGCTCGCGGATCGGCAAGAGTTCGAAGCGGCGGGGGACGGGCACGGTCGAAACGCCGCCGAGTCCTGGTCCGATTTCTACGAACGCGCAAAGAGGGACTTCGTCGAGACCTACGATCAGGACCTCCTTTCGGCGTTCGCGCGGCTCCAGAAGATCGATCGAATCGAGATTGTCGTGTCGGCCGCGACCCACGGTTATCTCCCGCTCCTCGGACGCGATGAATCGATCGAAGCCCAGCTTGCGATCGGCATCGAGAGCTACCGCCGCCGATTCGGTCGACCCCCCCGGGGCATCTGGCTCCCGGAGTGCGCCTATCGCCCGGGATCCGCCTGGTCACGTCCCGTCGGCCCGGCGCGTGCTGAGTCTCGTCCGGGGCTCGAGGAGTTCCTCGTCCGAAAGGGCCTACGGTTCTTCTTCGTCGACACGCACCTGGTCGCCGGCGGCGCGCCAATCGGAACCTACGACGACCGGGTCGCGGAACGTCGACTCGATGCAGCCCGCGACGGAACGGGCCTTTCTCCGAATGAACCGTATGAACTCACTGCGTCCCGCCGGCGGAAGGTGGCGGTCCTTGCTCGGGACCCGCGGTCCAGTGTCCAGGTCTGGAGTGCGGACTACGGATATCCCGGGGACGGCGCCTACTTGGAATTTCATCGCAGGCGCGGGATGGACGGCCTTCGGTATTGGCGCGTCACGGACCGTCGCCTCGCCTTGGGGGAGAAGGTCGCTTACGATTCGATCGCCGCAAAGGAGCGAGCGGACGCGCACGCGGACCATTTCGCCGCGCTAGTCGTCGACACACTTCGGGAGCATCAGCAGACCACCGGCCATCCTGGCGTCGTCGTCGCGCCCTTCGACACCGAGCTCTTTGGCCATTGGTGGTTCGAGGGTCCGAGGTGGCTGGAGGCCGTGCTTCGAAAACTCGAAGGACAGGTCGAGGCGGCAACCGCCTCGAGCTTTCTCGCCGAGCATCCTCCGCGTTCCACGATCCGCCTCCCGGAAGGCTCGTGGGGCCAGGGCGGTCATCATTGGGTCTGGCTGAATGACAACACGCGCTGGATTTGGGAGGAAGTGTATCGCGCGGAAGATGCGTTCATCGAGGCCTCGCGGGCGATTCGCGGGCGCAAGAGTCCAATCGCGAGTCGAATCCTGACGCAGCTCGCGCGAGAGCTCCTCCTCCTGCAGGCATCGGACTGGCCCTTCCTGATTACGACGGTCGCCGCGAAGGACTACGCGGAGGCGCGGGTGAAGGAGCACGTCGGGGCGTTTGATCGGCTCCGCACGATGCTCGAACGCGCGAACGGAGACGGCATAAGCCGAGACGAAGCCTCCTGGTTGGCGGAGATCGAAAAACGCGATTCTCCCTTTCCCGACTTGAATCCGGATTCCTGGACCCTCCAACCGTGAGGTCCGATGTCCACCCTCTCCTTTCATTTCCATGGGTATCAGCCCGGCGACATCGTGCGGTGGAGCGAGCCGGATCCACTGCGACCGCAAACGTTCGAGGAACGACACTCACCCGTCGTCCATCGAATCGGTCCCGAGCGGATGGAAGGCCGGAACTGGACCGACGCGGTCCTCCACGCATACGGGCGCATGGGGTCCGTCGTGGAGCGGGCGTCGGGATCCGCGTCCGTCGACATCGAGCCCCAGACGTTGTCATGGCTTCTGAAACGGGATTCGTCCGCGTTCCACGAAATCGTGACGGCGTACAATCGAGGCACCGTGGGCTTCGTCATGACCCCGCCGTTCCACCCAATCCTCCCGCATCTTCATCGCCAGGAACGCGAGGCCCTCTTCGACATGATGATCGACTTCTATGCTCCTCTGATTCCGCATGCGGAAGACCGTTCGATCGGCCTCTGGCTCCCCGAGGCCGCATATTCCCGGGAGACGATCGACAGCTTCCGCGAATCGGTGCGCGAAGCAAGCCTAGAACAAGAATCCCTTGCGGAGTCGCTTCGCGGGACGTATCTCATCGTCGACGCGCGGCAGTTTATCCGCCCTCCGGAACCTGGGCGTGCGTGGGTTCACGTCGAGTCGACCAACGGTCTTCTGGCGATCGCACGCGACCATTCGCTGAGCGGAGAGTTCGCCTTCGGCTCGACGACGGCATCGGAGTTCGGCGCCTCCGTGCAGTCTCGCGGGAGTGGATCCTTCCTCGTCGCGAGCGATCTCGAATCGCTCCTAGCGAATCCGAACCAGGTGGAACGGTTCGAGGCAATCGTCCGTGCTCTCCGAGAACGTGGCGTCCGGATTACTCAACCCGTTCCAGCCGGCGATGGGCCGACGTCGGCGCTGGTCGACTACTCGAGTTGGTCCGATTACGATGGCATGCTCTCCAGCGGCGTCCCGTCGGATACGCGCTGGACGGGCCTGCGGAGGTCCGACGGGTTGGTCGTGTCTCGGACGCACAGGGATCGGCCGCTGTCCCAGCTCTGGAAGCATGGCTTCACTCTCGCGACCGAACGGGTCGAAACCGCGGTTCGGCGGCGGGCCTTCCACCTGCTGCGATCGGCCGGGGTGACCCGACGGACCCAGGTGCTGCGCCGACTGGCCGTCGCCTATGGCCGTCACTGGTTCCGCGAGCACTATCGAGCCCAGGGGTTCCCGACGAAAGCGACGGATATCGCCACGTCCGCGGAGGAGATTCTCGGGGGCAAGGTCGACATCGAAGCCGCGGGGTTCCTCGCCCGAGGCTACGTGTTGATGCTCATGGGGACACGGTCGGACCCGAGGTTCTGGGACAATCCCGACACCCGCGTGACGTTTCAGAACGTCGTCCTCTTGGCGCAGGCCCTGAGGGATCTCGCGGAGGCGAGCCTTCGTCTGAACGATGCCTCGAGCGCCGCCGCGCTCCGGCGTCTCCTGCAGGCGACCTTCCTTGAGTTCTCCGAGTGGCTCGCGCGGGGAGAGTTCGCCGCGCTACAAAGTACTCCCGCCTGGGAAACGACCGACGCCGCTTGGTATTCCTCCCTCGAATCCGAAGTTCCAACGATGTCCCCCCTCGATGTCATGAAGCGGGCCGCGATGTTCGCCCTGGCCCCCGACGGGGAGTGGCCCGGCGGAGACCCCGTGCCTTCCGTCGAAGGGACTGTGGCAGACACGGGACACATCGTAGGCGAGGCACACGGCGAGTGGGCGAATCCTCGTTGGTGCGAGCACCGAATTCGATAATCCGACACCGGAACCTTCATCGTTGCCGTGGAGGATTTCGTCCCAACGATGAAGGCGTCCGTCTTCACGTGGGAATATCCACCCGCCATTTACGGAGGCGCCGGTGTCCACGCGAAGTACATCACGATGGCGCTAGCGAAGCGCATCAAGGTCGAGGTCCGAACACTCGATGTCGGCGCCCCTCCGGAAATCGAGGGAGTGAACATCCTTCGATATCAGGCGACGCTCCGCGGCCTTGCGACGGGCGACCCCAGGATCCTCAAGGCGCTCCAGGTCCTGTCCTTCAACATGAACATGGTCGCGGATCCGATCGATGCCGCGATCGTGCATACGCATACGTGGTACACGAATTTCGCGGGGGCGATGGCGAAGCGGATCTACGGAGCGAAGCTCGTGGCCACGGTCCATTCGCTGGAACCCTTGCGGCCCTGGAAGCGGGAGCAACTGGGCGCCGGGTATGAGCTCAGCTTGTGGATGGAAAGAGAAGGCCTCCTAGCTTGTGACGCGGTGATTGCCGTCTCCCGGGACATGAAGGCGGACATCCAGAAAGCGTATCCAATTCCGGCATCGAAGGTGGCCGTGATCCACAACGGCGTGGACCCGCAGAAGTATTACCCGCGAGACGGGGTTGAGAGTCTCGCGAAGTTCTCGATCCGGACGCCGTTCGTGTTCTTCGTCGGTCGACTCTCCCGCCAGAAAGGGATCTTCGATCTGCTCCATGCGATGGACCATGTCCCGGGAGGGACCACGTTGGTCCTCGCGACCGGCAAGCCGGACACCCCGGGAATCGAAGACGATCTCCGAGCGGCGCTGAAGGCTAGAAACGACGTGGTCTGGATTCGAGACATGCTCGAGGACCACGATCTCGTGAATCTGTACAACGAGGCCGCGGTGTTCGCGTGCCCGTCCGTCTACGAGCCGTTCGGGATCATCAACCTGGAGGCGATGGCGTGTGAGACGCCGGTGATCGCGACCCGGGTCGGAGGGATCAAGGAAGTCGTCGTGGATGAAGAGACCGGACTCCTCGTGCCACCTGGTGAACCCGCGAAACTCGGACGGGCGATCACTCGGATCATTGAGGACCCGGCCACCGGGGAAAAGATGGGCAAGGCGGGCCGGCGGCTTGTGCTCGAGCAGTTCACGTGGGACCAGATCGCGGCAAAGACCCTCGAATTGTATCGGTCGTTGACGTGATGGCCTCGCGATTTGAGGATGCGATCGAGGCGACAGACCGGGCCCTTCGGACGTCCCGTCCCCTGAGGATTTGGCTCGGTTCGCTCCGGTGGTGCGGGGACTCAATCCACGGCACGACGCGACTCACCGTGAAAGATCGGGCGGTCCTTACGGAATCGGGAAGTGAGGCGATTGTCTTCTTCCTCCTTCTGGCGACGGATCCGGACGCGGGCGCGAGGCCGGTCTTCCTCCCGCTCTCCCTCGCCCGTGTCCGACTCGATCGGGAGGCCTTCGCCCTCGAGGCGGACCAGAGCACCATCTTCATCATGGAGGCGGAGCGTCGGGAGGGCTACGCGCGATTCGTGGTCGACGCGTTTCGACGAGGGGAGAAAATCCGGACCGGATCGGGGGATTCCCTGATCTTCGATGGGGAGGACATCGGCGCCTTTCGAGCCGTATCTTCCATTCCGGGCGGCGACACTTCGAACCTCCTCCTCCGGATCACGACGGGTTCGGGAGATGTCGTGCTGAAATCGTACAGGTTCCTCGATACGGGGAATCGTGAGCCTGAAATCCTGGCCCGGCTGCATGCCCGCAAGTTTCCGCATGTGGCCCGACACCTCGGCGATGTCGCTTTGGGACGGGGAAAGGACCGCCTCGTTCTAGGGACCGTGACCGCTCACGTGGATGCGGTCGATCTATTCACTTGGCTCCGTGACGAATGGCGGAGGTGCCTGGGCCGTGAGGCCGGCCCAAACGAGGACGTTGCGGAGGCAAGCCGCGGTATTGCATCAGACCTCGGCGGGGCCACGGCCGCCTTGCATGAGGCCCTCATCGACCGTCATCCGCGACCTTGGCACACCGAGCCGTTCACGGAGGAGGATTTCCGCGACACGTTCAAGTCGGCCACTCGATCCCTCGGATCGGCTCTGCGGCGACTCGGCCAATTCGCTCGCGGGGACGAAACGACACTCGCGGAATCGGCCCGTCAGGCCCGAGCTCACCTCCTCGACCTTCGCGCGCAGATCGAGGAGACACTGCGGCGCCTCGAGGCAAGCGTGGGCGGCGTGAAATGCGTCATCCACTCCGATTTGCACTTGGCCCAAGTGCTCCGGCGCCGTTCGGACGGCGAGCTCTTGTTCATCGACTTTGAGGGCGAGCCGGACCGGGCATCCGGTGAACGGGGAAGGAAACTGCCTCCGCTTCGCGACGTGGGGAGCCTCGTCCGATCCTTTGCGTATGTCCGGCACTATGCGATCCGAGATTTCCTCAGCCTCGTCTCGAGTGGCGCGACCGCTCCTAGCATGAAGGCGCACTCCGAACCGGCAGAAGGGATGTTGGAACGACTGACGGCTTGGGAAGAAGATATGGTCGGACGATTCACCGGGGCCTACCTCTCTCGCTCTGCGCTGCACCACGGTCTCGACTCGAGGGAGGCCCGGCAGCTGATCCGGGGTTGGGCGATGGAGAAAGCCCTTTACGAGCTCGAGTACGAGCTGAAGCATCGTGTCTCAAACTTTCCGATCCCGCTCGACGGGATCGCGGCACTCGCGGCTCCGGCACAACGCTAGAACCAATGAACTGGATTCGGTCTCGAACGAACAGCTTACATTCGTTCCACGGAGGCGGGTGAACTCGGCTTGGTGAGCCCTCCCTGAGATGGGTCCGTCCGGATTTGAACCGGAGTCTAGTGGTCCCGAACCACCAAGGATGGACCAAGCTACCCCACGGACCCGGCGCGGGCTCGCGGTCAGTTTGGGCCGTGTCTGAGGGTTGTGCGAATCGCGCCCATCGGCGATCCCGGCGGCGATGTGAGACGCCGCGTCGTCGAGCGTCCATGGGATGTCTCGTCAAGCGCCGATAGCGTCTTCGACACGCTTATATAGCCCTCCATGTGTCGCTTCCCCATGGAGTTCCCACTCCGCGAGAAAATCGCGGGGGAAATCGCCTTGTCTGACCAACCGGGCAAGACGATGCGGAAGTGGCGCGAGGAACTTCGGATCTCCCAGACGGTTCTAGCAACCCATATGCGCGTCTCCCCATCTGTCATCTCCGACTACGAGGCGGGGCGGCGCACGTCGCCCGGGATCCGGACGATCCATCGCCTCGTTGATGCGCTCCTCGAGATCGACCAGCGGACCGGACAGAAGCTCACGAAGCGATTCCGGGAATACTCCGATGCGATCCCGTCGATGCGAGACTGGGCATTCGGCATTCGCGCCGCCGACTTCTTAAGGAAGATCGACGGGATGCTGTTGACGCAAAAACAGAATGCCCGGCGGCTCGTGAACGGCTACACGGTGATCGACTCGCTGAAGGCGATTACGACGCTCGATGCGACGGACTATCTTCGGATCTACGGATCCACGAGCGAGCGCGCCTTGCTCTTCACCGGCGTCAAGTACGGGCGGTCGCCGATGATCGCGATCAAGGCGAATCCCCTCAAGCCGGCCATGGTCGTGTACGTGCAGCCGGAGAACATCGACGAACTCGCGATGAAGCTCGCGGAGATCGACAACATCCTCCTTGCGCGGACGGAGCTCGAGCAGGCGGACCTCATTTCAAGATTGGAGCGGATTGGATGAAGGCAGGCATCGTCAGTTATGGCGGGTACATCCCGCGGTACCGGATTCGACCGAAAGACATCGGCGTGGTCTGGGGGTCCGACGGCGAGGCGATGGGCCGCGGGCTGAACATCCGGGCGAAGAGCGTACCCGGCCCCGACGAGGACGTGATCACGATCTCCGTCGAAGCGGCCCGGGCGTGTATGGCGAAGGTCGACATCGATCCTACGGAGATCGGCGCGATCTACGTCGGCTCCGAATCCCATCCGTACGCCGTCAAACCGACCGCGACGATTGTCGCGGAGGCGATCGGTTCGGCGCCCGTGATGACGGCCGCGGACTTCGAGTTCGCGTGCAAGGCCGGCACCGCCGCGATCCAGACGTCGATGGGCCTCACCCTGTCGAAGATGATGAAGTACAGCCTCGCGATCGGATCGGACACAAGCCAAGGTGCTCCTGGCGATGCCCTCGAATACAGCGCCTCGGCAGGCGGCGCCGCCCTCCTGATCGGTGTGGACCACGCCGTGGCGGACATCAGCCACACGGTTTCCTACACGACGGACACGCCGGACTTCTGGCGCCGCGAGGGCCAGCGATATCCGAGCCACGGCGGCCGCTTCACGGGGGAGCCCGCGTACTTCAAGCACGTCGTCAACTGCGCCCAACTTCTCTTCAAGCGGGCCGGCACGACTGCGGAAGACTACGACTACGCCGTGTTCCATCAGCCGAACGGGAAATTCCCGGTCCGCGTGGCGAAGCAGCTCGGCTTCAAGGACCCGCAGATCGACGCCGGGTTGTGCGTGCGGGACATCGGGAACACCTACAGCGGCGCGATCATGGTGGGCCTCTGCGCGATCTTGGACGAAGCGGAGGCGGGCGACCGCATCTTCGCGGTGGGCTACGGCAGCGGCGCGGGATCCGACGCATTCGACCTCACCGTCACGGACGAAATCACGAAGATCCGCCGGGACGCGACCCCGACGATCAAGGAGATGATCGCGGACCATGCGTTCGTCGACTACGCGACGTACGCGAAGTACCGCGGTAAGATCCTGATGCGGGAGGCCTGAGCCGATGCGGGACGTCGCGGTGATCGGCGTCGGGGAGACGGAGTTCGGCGAGCTGTGGGACCGTTCCTTCCGGGACCTCGGGATCGAGGCCGGATTGAAGGCGATTCAAGACGCAAAGCTCCGCTCGGAAGACATCGACGCGGTCTACATCGGCAACATGAGCGCGGGGAAGTTCATCGACCAGGAGCATGTGTCCGCGCTCGTCGCGGACTACTCGGGCCTCGCGGACATGCACCTCCCAACGGTCCGCGTGGAAGGCGGCGGCGCCTGCGGCGCGATTGCGCTCCTCCAGGCGCGCCTCGCGATTGCCTCCGGGATGCACGACATCGTCGTCGTCGGCGGCGCAGAGAAGATGACGGACGTCGGCGAGGTCCAAGCCGCGGAGATCCTGTCGTCCACCGCGGACCAGGAGTGGGAGAGCGTGTTCGGCGCGACGTTCGCCGGCCTATACGCAATGATGGCCCGCCGCCACATGTACGAGTACGGCACGACGCGGGAGCAGATGGCGGCCGTCGCGGTGAAGAACCACAAGAACGGCGCCCTGAATCCGGAGGCGCAATTCCAGAAGGAGATCACGATCGAAACGGTCCTCCAGGCGCCCTGGGTCGCGGAGCCCCTCGGATTGTTCGATTGCGCTCCGCTCTCGGACGGCGCGGCCGCCGTCGTGCTGTGCGAGATGCAGAAGGCCCGCAAGTTCACGGACACGCCGATCCGCATCGCGGGCTCGGGCCAGGCGAGCGACTTCCTGGCGGTCCACGATCGACGCGACATCACGATGATGGACGCGACCGTCGTCGCGGGCAAGCGGGCGTTCGCGGAGGCGCGGCTCAACCCGAAAGACATCCAGGTCGCGGAGGTCCACGACAACTTCACGATCTCGGAGATTCTCGCAATCGAGGACCTTCGGTTCGTCGAGAAAGGGAAGGGCGGCCCCGCGACGGCGGACGGCCTCACCGCGCTGAACGGCAAGATTTCCGTGAACACGTCGGGCGGCCTGAAGGCCCGCGGCCAACCGGTCGGCGCGACGGGCGTCGCGCAAGCCGTCGAAATCGTGCGGCAGCTGCGCGGGCAAGGCGGCAAACGTCAGGTCGTCGGAGCGCGCCGCGGACTGACGCACACCCTGGGCGGCACCGGGGCCACGGCGGTCGTCCACATCTTCGAGCGGGGGGACTGAGGTGGCGATCCCTCGGTTCTGGCGGGAGATCCAAAGCCGCTACAACTTGATCGGCACGAAGTGCGGCAGTTGCGGCAAAGTCGACTTTCCTCCACGTGCCGTGTGCCCGACGTGCGGGCGCCGGTCGGTCGGGAAGATGCAGCGGGTGCAGCTCAAGGGCAAAGGCACCGTCGTGACGTACACAGTCATCCACGACGCGCCCGCCCAGTTCGAGATGCAGAAACCGTATGTCATGGCGATCGTCCAAATGGACGAAGGGGTCCGCCTGACGTCCCAGCTGATCGATGTGAAGCCGGAAGACGTCAAGATCGGGATGAAGGTCCAGGCGACGTTCCGGAAACTGGGCCAAGAGGGCGAGGCTGGCGTGATCCATTACGGATACAAGTTCCGCCCCGCGGGCTGAGTCGAGCACATACCCCCGGGTTTTCCGGCCGAGCGAACTTTAACTGAGGGAAGCGAATACGCACGCGGGGAGGTCCCCGCATGGGTGAGAAGTCGACGTACTTCACCACGGAATTCTTCGCGTTCTTCCGGGATCTTGCGAAGAACAACAACAAGGAATGGTTCACGAAGAACAAGGAGCGCTACGAAAACGTGGTGCAGGAGCCGAGCCTGCGGTTCATCCGGGACGCAGGTGCATCCCTTCAGAAGATCAGCCCCTACATCGTCGCGGACGCGCGGCCGTTCGGCGGCTCGCTCTCGCGGATCTACCGGGACATCCGGTTCTCGCCGGACAAGAGCCCCTACAAGACGGAGGTCGGGATCCATTTCTGGCACTCGAAGGCCGTGGGACCGGAGCACATGGCCCCGGGTTTCTACCTCCACATGCGCTCCGGCGAGACAATGGCCGCATCCGGCGTCTGGCATCCCGAGGCGCCGATCCTGAAGAAGATCCGCGACCGGATCGTCGAGGAACCGGACACCTGGAAGAAGGTGTTGCGGAGCCGCGTGTCGATCGACGGGGAGTCCCTGCAACGACCGCCGCCAGGATACGACCCGAACCATCCGTTCATCCAGGACCTGCGGCGGAAGGATTTCACCGCGACGCGGACGTTCCGCGACAACCAGGTCACGACCCCGCAGTTCTTCGAGTCGTTCCTCGAGACGTGCGAGTCGATGGACCCGCTGAACCGCTTCCTCGCGGAGGCCGTCGGGCTTCCGTGGTAAGGCTGGCGAGTACAGAACCGTTCATCGGGGCTTCTGGCTCGGTTGGCGGCGCGGCTCGCTCGTCCGCGCGATAGACGCTCGGGTTCGAGGTTTCGTTATCAAAGACGGGAAGGGTAGTCGACCTTTATGCGCCACGAAAACATTATCCTCAT
>Ga0209377_1000412_pt1 | contig 28113 bp, 25 predicted proteins | sample GraSoiAngelo_141_FD_185898 | JGI IMG/M metagenome (GOLD analysis project Ga0209377, IMG submission 185898) | Grasslands soil microbial communities from the Angelo Coastal Reserve, California, USA - 14_0929_12_40cm (SPAdes) (version 2) | ecosystem: Environmental > Terrestrial > Soil > Grasslands ...
GCGCGCAACGCGATAATAGAGGCGAGCGTAGGCTGAATGATAAACCGCAAATTCAGCGGGCCCCTCGGGCGGGCGACGAAGTTCTCCCATCCGCGCGCAACCATGTCGGTTATCGTCGTCATGTTTACAGCCGCTAAGAAGTTTACAGCCTTTTGCGCAATCCGATTGTTGGACTTTAGGCCTACAGACCACAGACGGCAACAAAACATCGGAGGCGTGCGGGTGCTCGTTGCTTCGACCACGAAGGGTGTCGACGTCACGCTCGGGGGCGCTGGGGGTCGAGATGCGCGCGGCAGCGTCTGGTCTCCTTGACCAGCAAGCAAGACTTCGTCTCCAGCGGCGCCAATGAGAGTGATCTTCATCGTGCTATTGCAACATGCCCTGCGCGTCGAGCCGCATCAGCTCAATCCGATGATTGGCCTTCGGGTTTCGCGGCGACGGGCCGGCGACGAGCATCACGCGTTCGGCGGCGATTCCGTTCTCGCGGACCCAGTGCGACGTCCATTCGCGCCAGTCGTCAGGTTGCTCCGCGAGATCTACGGGATACACCCCGTAGGAGAACGCGAGATTTTGGCATACAGCAGGATCGGAGCTCGGCGCGATGATCCAGACCGGCGGTTTGAAGCACGAGATGGCACGCGCGACGGTACCGCCACGCGTCGGCACAACCAACAGGTCGGACGGCACCGTGTACAGTGCGTGCTCGACCAGTGACGCCATGTCCAGCGCGAACTCAAGACAGGCGCGGTCGCAGGTGTCGACGCCGTGAGCCAGTCGTTCGTGTTCCGTAAAAGCGCTGATGCCCAGATCGACGCCAGGAAGGTTCAGTCCTTTGCGTGAGCGCAGCTCGCCGCCAACGGCGACCGTGCACTCCACCTCATTGCCCGCCACGCGCTCCACCACCAGCTGCACGAGACCGTCGTTGAGAAAAATGCGATCGCCGGGTTTCACCACGCGCGGCAACCGCTCGAAGCTTGTCGAGGCGCGCTGCGTATCGCCAACGATGTCCTCACTCGTTAAAGTGAAATGCGCGCCGGGCAGAAATTGAATCGGTTCCGGATCAATTTTCCCGAGTCGCAGTTTCGGCCCTGGAAGATCAGCCATGATTGCGACGCGCCGGCCGGTTTCACGCGTTGCGTCACGGACGCGCCGAATAACTTCAGCGTGTTTCGAAGGGTTGCCGTGTGAAAAATTCAACCGCGCGACATTGACCCCCGCGCGGATGAGCCGCACCAGCATCTCAGGTGACTCCGAGGCTGGGCCGATGGTTGCGACGATCTTGGTTTTGTGTGCGGGCAGCAACGCGACGTTCATGACGCGAACATCGTCTTCCCGGTGCCGCGCAGATCGTGCTCCGCGATGGATATCGCGCCGAGTGCCGAATCTTTGATCGTCGTGCCGGAAGCGAACGCGCCGCCACCCGTGGAAATCTGAATGATGCCGTCGGCCTTGCTTTCGGCGAGTCCGCGCAGAACGGCGTTGGCGGTAGTGAGTGACATGACGTTCACTGCGGGAAGCGCGAAGCGCCCGACGCGCGCCCGTTCGAGCATTTTGCAGTAGGTCTTTTAGTCAGCGACTGGCATGGTGTTTCGCGTCAGCGCATTTTTCCGCCGTAGATGGCGTCCTCGCCCAGCTCTTCCTCGATGCGCAGAAGCTGATTGTATTTGGCCACTCGGTCAGTGCGGCTGAGTGAACCAGTTTTGATCTGCCCCGCATTTGTCGCGACGGCGATGTCCGCGATCGTCGTGTCTTCGCTCTCGCCCGAGCGATGACTGATGATTGCGGTGTATTTGTTTTCCTTCGCGAGTTCGATGGCATCGAGCGTCTCGGTCAGTGAACCGATCTGGTTCACTTTCACGAGAATGGAGTTGGCGATGCCCTGGTCGATGGCCTTGCGCAAAAACTCCACGTTGGTAACCAGGAGGTCGTCGCCGACGAGCTGCGTGGTCGCACCCATGGCGTCGGTCAGTTTTTTCCAGCCATCCCAATCACTCTCTGCGCAGCCATCTTCAATCGAGATGATGGGGAACTTCTTTGCCAGCTCCTGATAGTAGGCAATCAACTCGTCGACATTGCGCTTCGAACCATCGGATTTCTTGAACACATATTGTTTCTGCGCCGCGTCGTAGAACTCCGACGCCGCGACATCGAGCGCGATGAAGATTTCCTCGCCAATCTTGTAGCCGGCTTTTTTCACGGCCTTCACGATGGTGGCCAGCGCGTCGTCCGCACTCTTGAAGTTCGGCGCGAAACCGCCCTCGTCGCCCACCGCCGTCGAGAGGCCGCGATCTTTCAGTACGCTCTTGAGCGCGTGGAAGATCTCGCACCCCGCACGCAAAGCTTCGGAGAACGTGGGCACGCCTTTGGGCATGATCATGAATTCTTGAAAATCCACCGGCGCATCTGAGTGCGCGCCGCCGTTGACGATGTTCATCATCGGAACGGGAAGCACTTTGGCGTCCGGTCCGCCGAGGTATTTGAAAAGCGGGAGGCCGAGCTGGTTGGCCGCAGCCCGTGCAGTTGCGAGTGAGACAGCCAGGATCGCATTCGCGCCGAGCTTGCTCTTATTCGGTGTGCCGTCCAGCGCGATCATTGTCTTGTCCAAGCGGATCTGATCGAGAGCGTCCATGCCGGTCACTTCTTTCCCGATGATTTCGTTCACATTCGCCACGGCTTTGGTGACACCGCGGCCAAGGAAGCGTTCTTTAATGCCATCGCGCAGCTCCCACGCCTCATGCTCGCCGGTACTGGCACCGCTCGGGACAATCGCCGTACCCGTACCGCCGCCAGCGACAGTGACTACGGTTTCGATAGTTGGGTTACCGCGGGAATCGATGACCTGGCGGCCGTGGACTCGGACAATCTTCGTCATAGACATAATAGATGTTCCTCTTTAGCAACAGACATGGATTTCTACGGAGTTGCCATACACTTCGTAACATCGGTTTACCGTGGGTCTGACTGGAGAATTTCCAATGGCACGCCAAGCCATTCGGCTGCCGTGGCGCGCTCGCGGAAAGCCCGCACCTGAATTATCGCCTCCTCCATGAGCGCTTCGTACATTCGCGCGATGCCAAAGCCAACGGTCGTATCGGCGAAAAACGCCGACTTCACCGCTTCGCGCACGGCGCTGCGCTGCTTCGCGACATCGAAAACATGCCCGACTTTCAGCCGAATATGCGTCAGCCCACTGAAGTCCGCGTAACGGTGAAACGGCACCTGCTCGACGCGCTCCTCCGAACCAATCAAACCGACGATCTTATCTGCAAGGGCGTCGTCGAACAATCCGCGCGGATGCCACGTGAGTAGTCTCCATTCCGGATAATAGCGCGTGTACGGCAATGTTTTCAAAAGCGCAGCAAATGGTTGCTCGTTCATAGGCAAATCAGTTCTGTGTTATGTGCTGGGCAGTGTTCCCTTGCGATTTTACACAGCGGAACCCGAGATGATTAGTGCCGGTATTGACCTCCCCTTTACCACGCGTGCCGACGATGTACCGAGAGCAGTATTGCTCGTTACAAAGGAATGAACCCCCGCGGTGCACGCGCTTTTTCTCGTTAGGCTCGGAAGGATCAAATGGGGAATCAGGACCTTGCGGATTGTGTGCCACGCCGCCTTTCTCGGCCAACGCCTTGTAGTAATCAGGGCGATACCAATCGCTGCACCATTCCCAGACGTTGCCGGCCATGTCGTAAAGGCGGTAACCATTCGGCGGGAAACTCTTCACCGGCGCGATCCCGGCGTAACCGTCTTCGCCTGCATCCTTCACTGGAAATTTTCCCTGCCAGGTGTTCGCCATCCATTTTCCACCTGGACGAAATTCATCGCCCCACACGTATGTTTTTCCCGATAAACCGCCGCGCGCAGCAAATTCAAACTCCGCTTCAGTCGGCAAACGTTTACCCGCCCATTTCGCGTACGCTTCCGCATCAGGGTAAGCGATCTGCACCACCGGATAATTTTCTTTCCCTTTGATGTCGCTTTGCGGTCCAAGCGGATGCCGCCAGTTCGCACCTTTCACATAACTCCACCATTGATAATGATCGTTGAGCGGAACTTCGTGATCGGGCGACGCGAAAACGACGGAGCCGGCAACAAGGTTCTCTTCAGGCGCAGTAGGAAACTCCTCTTTCGTTGGTGTTCGTTCCGCAATCGTCACGTAACCGGTGGCTTTAACAAATTTCTCAAACTGTTCGTTTGTCACGGCCGTTGCATCCATCCAGAATCCGTTTACGCGAACGCGATGCACCGGCCCCGCATCATTCGAAGCCATCGGCATTTCATGACTGCCCTCGCCATTTACGACGGCCCCCATTGAAAATTCACCGCCTGGAATCCAGACCATGCCGTCCGGCGCTTTGCCGGGCGGCGCGTTCTTGTTCGCAATTGTCGGGTCAAACTGCGGCGTGCCGCAAAACGCCGAGCCTCGCGTCAAAACCACTACCACCGCGAACCACATAATGGATTTCATAAATATTGAGTTCTTCACGGTTGGTGTTCTCGGTTTATTTCTCAAACGGAAAAATCCATTTCCAATCGTCCTTCATGCTGATGACGACCCAGCCGTCCTTCTTCGCCTCGGCCATGAGCGCGTCACTGAACGTGCCGATCTTCGACTCGGTGCCATAAGCGAACTCGCGCACTGCGTCATCGTGATGCACCAGCATCATTAGCCGCGCGCCGCTACCCGCCTGCGTCCATTCCAGCATCTGCTGATCGCCGTCCGAATTTCCGAACGCAGCGATGGGCCGGCGGCCAATGTGTGAATTGATGCCGACCGGTTTGCCGGTCTTGTCGTCGATGAAGTTCATCTCCGGCAACCGCATGAGCACCGGCTTGCCGTCGCGCCACTCGTATTTCGTCTTGATGCTGCTGCCCACTACTTGTTCGGGCGGAATGCCATAAACTTTTTCGGTCCATGGCCGCATGAACTCGATCCCGCCGCCAGAAACGATGAAGGTCTTGAATCCGTTCGCCCGCAGATAGGCGAGCAATTCCACCATCGGCTGGTAAACGCATTCGGTGTAGGATCGCTTGAATTTCGGATGCTTCGCGGTCGCGATCCAGTCGGCAACAATCTTCTCGAACTCGGCTGTCGTCATACCGGCGTGAGTGACTATGATAATCTCCAACATGGCATGTTCGCCGCCCGCTAGCGCGCCTTTCACATCGCCTTTGAGGAGCGAAGCAAACGGCTCCTTTGTTTTCCATTCCGGATGCTGTGGCGCGAGCGCCTTCACGCGGTCGAGCGCGAAGAGGAGTTGGAAATACAATGGCTGCTCGCACCAGAGCGTTCCGTCGTTATCGAAGGTGGCGATGCGCTCCTCCGGCAGAACAAAATCGGGCGAACCTTCCTTTGTTACCTTTGTGACGAATTCGGTGATGGACTGTTTGGCTTTCCCGTCGTTCCACGAGGGAAGAGGGTCGTCAGCGGCATGAGCGATGGTTGTTGTGAATGCCAGCGCACCAATAAGCGCGACGGCGATGAAGTTTTGTTTGTGTGTGGATTTCATTGTTGTGGTTTTTAGGAATGGGATTAACCGCGGATTACACGAATAACGCGGATGGCGAGGGGACTGAGAAGAAGTGACCAATGATGAATGACGAAGAAATCAGCGGTGGTTGTAGCTTTGAATCTTAAGTCAGAATTGACTTCAGGAATCCGTGTTATCAGCGTAATCCGTGGTTAAATCTATTTTGCAATAAGCGTTCATACTTTCGGCGCGGGCATCGGTCCGAAGAATATCCGCAGCACCTTTTCTCTCCCAATCACGCGCACCAGTTCATGCACCATGCAGTACATAACAATCAGCACGAGTAGAATGATCTGGATAGCCCAGAAATGCGGCCAGATGATTTCCGACAGCAACTTTCGGTTGCCCGCAACAAAGCCGCCAGCTTGCCGCCAGAAATCGATAAGACGCTCCAGATAGTGAATGAGCGTGGCCATCAGCCAGTAGATTAAGGTCTTCCAGGCGACGTTGTAGATCAGCGGTTTATTGGGAAAACGATTGATCATCGGCAACATGTCCGCGACTAACACTGCCTTGCCGAGAATGAGCGCGGCAACGGCAATTGAAATTGAAGAGGATGGCGCGACCCCGGTTCCCTTCAGCATCAATACGCGAACAAACGCCACGATATGCAGCGCGACGAAGAAGTAGATCGTCGGCGGGAGCAACTTGAAGAACTCTTCTTTTAGTTTTTTCATGTGACTTGCTTTCGGAGGAAAGGCGGGCCAGCTCGTGGGAGACAGCCCGCGTGTTTCACGATCGGACGGATGATCCGGTGAGGGAAAAGGCGGGCGGCCCTTGTAAGCCGCCCGCCTTGAAGGTCGTTTGTGTTACTGGCCAGTGCCTTTGGCGGCCGCCTGCGCCTGTTCCATCTTTTTCGCCAGCTCCGCTTTGACGGCTTCAAGATTGAAACTCGCGCCTTTCTGCATCGGCGGGTAATCGAGGAAGGTTTGGAGTTCCTTGCCGACGACCTGTTGGACGAACACGAAACGCCAGAATTGGAACTTGAACCAATCGAAGTATTGCTGCCCTCCTTCTTTCGTCCCATTGTTGGGCCAGCCTTGGCGCTCAAACGGATCGAGGCGCAAGTTGATCAGATAGGGAATGTCCACTTGCGTCTTGGCACCAAGCCAGCCGTTCGGCTGGTCGATGAAACGATACTTGTAGTCGTCAATGCGCACCGCGCCGACCGTGCTCTCGCCGAGGTAGAAGATTTCGTGACGCGCGGACGGGCCTTTGCCGGTAATGGTCGCCGTCTGGTCATAACCATCGAGATGGTTCTTGTAAGTCCGGTCGCCGAGTTTTACACCCTTAAGCAATTGGTTAGTGATGTCCGGGTTGCCCGCGGCTGTGAGGAAGGTCGGGAACCAGTCGAGACCGGAGAAGATGCCGTTCTGCACGGAGTCTGCCGGAACGTGTCCGGGCCAGCGCAGGATGCACGGCACGCGGAAGCCACCTTCCATGACCGTCCCTTTGCTCTGCGCGAACGGCGTCGTTCCGCCATCGGGCCAGGTGAAGAGCTCGGTGCCGTTGTCGGTGGTGAAGACGACGATGGTGTTGTCGTCCAAGCCAAGGTCCTTGAGCTTCTGCATCACCAAGCCGATGTCGTCATCGAGTTGGGCCATGCCTGCTTCTTCTTCCGACCAGCCATTCTCCGAGTTGCGCATCTTCTCATACTTGTCCGAGAGGTGGGTGACGATGTGCATGCGCGTCGGGTTGAGCCAGCAGAAGAACGGCTTGCCGTCCGCCTTCGCCTTCTCGATGAACGTCAAGGCGAGGTCGCGGATCTCGTTATCCACGGTCTTCATCCGTTCCGGATAAAGCGTGCCCGCGTCTTCGATCTTCTGTTTGCCGATCTTGCCCCAGCGCGGCATCACGGTGGCGTCGTCCGTGGTCGTGGCCCAGCTATGAACCATGTTGCGCGGGCCAACCTTGTCGAGCAGGTCCTGCGGATAGTTGGGATGTGCTGGATCTTCCATCGCGTCCAAGTGATAGAGATACCCGAAGAACTCGTCGAAGCCGTGGACCGTGGGCAGGAATTCATTCAGATCGCCCAGGTGGTTCTTGCCGAATTGGCCTGTCTCGTAACCCTGCGCTTTGAGCGCGGTGGCAATCGTGCAAGCCTCAGCTGGTATGCCGATCTTGGCACCGGCCTGGCCGACCGTCGTCATGCCTGTGCGAATCGGCAGTTCGCCCATGATGAAGTTCGCGCGACCCGCCGTGCAACTCGCCTCGGCGTAATAGTCGGTGAACAGCATGCCTTCCTTGGCAAGCCTGTCGAGGTTCGGCGTCCGCCCGGCCATCATACCGCGATGGTAGGCGCCGATGTTCCACATGCCGATATCATCGCCCATGATAAAGACGATGTTGGGTTTCTTGTCTTGCGCCTGGGCTGCCGTCACGATGAACGCGACGCACAGGGCCACGGCCCATTGTTTTAGTATTTTTGGTTTTGGTTTCATTTTTTTTGTTTTTCTTTCTATGTCCTTTGGGTCGTGGAGGGAATCGTTGAGTTGGGGAAAATAAAAGTTTCGCAGGTCTTGCGGGCTTTACGTATGGGACTTTAGCTCAATACGTCCGCGTGGCGGAGCGTACGCCGAACGAGTGAGAAAATCCGAGCGCGGATGTTCTCGCGTAGTCGGGGAAGCAACCACCGTGTTCTCGTAGCAGGCACATGGTGATCGACGCCAAGGCTTCATTTGGAAGAGCCAAACAGATCTACGGTCGCGAACGGTTCAGCCGACCACGGTCGGAAACGATTGAGCGTAAACTTCGTCTTCTGTCCGGGCTGGACGTCCACAAGGACGTAGTTGTATTCCTCTTTGGGGCTCTGTCCCTTCCAATAGAGGTCCGGCGGGTAGCCCTCCGGCACCTTGATGTGCGTCCTACCGGGAAGGATTGGGTCTTGTTCAGCGCCTCCTCCACCAAGCAGGAGGTACTTCACGCCATCCACTTCGTAGAGCTCGGTCGTGTGCACATGCCCGTTAAAGACGACGATGTCCAGGTCTTTGGCGTACGAGGCAATCGTCTTGTGGGGATTCTGGTCTTCGGGGATGGCGCCCATGCCGGAGCGGCAGAAGGTTGGGTTGTGGAAAGCGATGAAGATCTTCTTGATCCCCGACGCCTTTGCTTCATCCAGCCACACCTTGAGCTGCTTCATCTGTTCTTCGTACGTGGGGCGGGTGGCACTCCAGCCTGTGGGCGCGCGATAGTCGTATGGGCCGGTCCATAGGAAGATGAAGCGGGCGTCGTTGTAATCGAACTTGTAGGTGAGTTGTTTGTCGGAAACCCCGAATTTTTTCAAATAGGGAAAAGAACTCAACAGTCCCTGGACGTCGGAGTCGTCCCACACTTCGTGATTGCCGACGGCGGGGAAAACCCGGCCCGGCAACCCGGCGGCCCGCATCTGATCGTCCGGCGTCGGCAGTTGCTTCAATACGTCCTCGTTTACGAGCTTCCAGTACGGGTTATCGGAGGGTTTGCCACCCTGCTTGCCCCACCAAACCAGATCCCCGGTGCTGAGAATAAACTTGGCCCGCCCGCTCTTGACATCTTTCACCATCTCGCGGGCAACCCAGTCGCCGCCTTGCAGCCGGAACATCGTGCGGCGCACGCCGGGTAGCAGTTTCACGTCCTCGACCGCGGCCTCGGTGACCCAACCTTTGTCAATCGTGAGATAACTCACTTCACTATGGGTCATGAACGGCATCACCATCTCCACCAGCTCATGGGTAGCCGGGTCGTAGATGAGCTTCACATCTTTCTTGACGACCTCCGCCGCGACTTTCTCCGGCAGCACCAGCTCGAACATATCTACCATCAGATCGCGGGCCTCTGCCTCCTGGTCCGCTTTGTAAGGCAGGTACATCATTGATCGTGAGTCGCCATAGACGGCAAACGAAAACCCGGAAGCGGCAGGGCGTGGCGCCTGCTGAGCACTCTGGGCGTTGGCACATTCCGCGCAGAGCGTCAGGAGCGCGGCTGCGGAAACGAAAGTGTTGATGATTCGGATGATCGTGTTTGGTTTCGTTTTCATAGCTGATCTTAAATTTGAAGTCGGCTTGTGGTTTGAGCTGGTAGTATTAGTTTTTGTATTTGTATCATGCTTTTGTCTTGTTTGAGTTGAAGTTGCAGCGAGGCGGTTCTTGCGAACCGATCACCGTTGGTTCGAAACTTTCGCAGACTTCCTGGGCTCTACGTATGGGACCTTGGTCGTATAGCTCCAACCTAAACGGAGCGCTCTGCAGACGCCTCGGGACGCTCCAAAAAAGCTGCAATGAAAGAACTTCATATGCGAAACCGAGCAGTTTGAAATTGTCTCGGCGCCGCAACTATTCCAATTCCACCTACACCCTCCCAAGGATTTTATTTTTGGTGTGGGTCGAACCTGGTTTCGGCGGATTAGTTAGAAGGCGGGCGGCCCTTGCGAGGCCGCCCGCTCTAAATGTCCATCCTCTTACTGCCCTTCGTGATCCTTCATCGCCGCGTCGATCTTCTGCTTCACCGCGTCGAGGTTAAATGTGGCTGGTTCCTGCATCGGCGGGTACTTGATCGCCGTCATGGCAAGTTTTGCCACTTGCTGTTGGACCAGAACGAAGCGCCAGAACTCGCGCGCCATGAAGTCATTGACATAACCAAATCCTCCATTGTTGAGGCTCTCGTTGTTAAGCGTCGGTGTTCGCTCAAACGGATCCTGTCGGAGGTTGACCATGGTGGGCATGTCGGTGGTGACTTTCGCACCTGGCCAGCCCTGCGGCTGCTGGAAGAACGTGAATTTGAAGTCATCAATTCGGACGGCCCCGAGGTGAGGCCCACCGAAGTAGAAGAGTTCGTGGCGCTTGGACGGCCCGTTCCCAGTGATGAGGTCCATTTGGTTGTAGCCATCAAGGTGGTTCGTGTAGGTCCGGTCGCCTAGCTTGACACCCTTGAGCAGTTGGTTGGTGACGTCGGAGTTGCCGGCGGCAGCCATGAGGGTCGGGAACCAATCGAGGCCGGAGAAGATTCCATTCTCGACCGTGCCCGGCTTGATGTGGCCCGGCCAGCGCGCGATGCACGGCACGCGGAAGCCGCCTTCGCCGACAGTACCTTTGGTGTTCTTGAAGGGCGTCATGCCCCCGTCCGGCCAGGTGAACACTTCCGCCCCGTTGTCGGTGGTGAAGACGACAATGGTGTTATCGGCCTCGCCGATGTCGTCCAAGTGTTTCAGCAGCGTGCCGATGTTGTCATCCAGATCCGCCATACCAGCCTCTTCCAGACCGTAGTTAGTTTCGCTGTTCTGCATCGAGCTGTACTTCTTCGAGAGGAAGGTCCAGACGTGCATGCGCGTGGTGTTGTGCCAGACGAAGAACGGCTTGCCCTCTTTTTTGGCCTTGTCCATGAAGTCGCACGAAGCCTTGGCCAGCACCGGGTCGAAGGTGGTCATGTCGTATTTCGCCTTCAGGAACGGGATGTCGTGCATGTTGGGCACGTTGGACATATCTGGGAAAGGCGGCAGCGGACCTTCATTCACGACCTTTTGCTTGCCGACCTTGCCCCAGCGCGGCTCGACCGTAGCGTCGTCCGTGTCCGTCGCCCAGCAATGCACCAGGCTGCGCGGGCCATAGGTATTGTAGTATTTTTCGTCGGTCGGGAACGAATACCAATACGGGTCCGACATGGCGTCGAGGTGGTAGAGGTAGCCGAAGAACTCGTCGAAGCCGTGCAGGGTCGGCAGGTACTTGTTCAAATCGCCGAGGTGATTCTTGCCGAACTGCCCGGTGGCATAGCCTTGCGCTTTCAGCGCGGTGGCGAGCGTGCATGCCTGGGCCGGCATGCCGACATCCGCGCCCGCTTGACCCACCGTGGTCAGACCGGTGCGGATAGGCAGCTCGCCGGTGATGAAGTTCGCGCGACCCGCCGTGCAACTCGCTTCGGCGTAGTAGTCGGTGAACCGCATGCCTTCCTTGGCGAGGCGCATCAGGTTCGGGGTCTTGCCGGACATGATGCCCTGGTGGTAGGGCTCGACGTTAAACCATCCGACGTCATCGCCCATGATGAAGAGGATGTTCGGTTTCTTGTCAGCAGCCTGCGCCGGAGCGCCGACGCCGACGGCCAGCCCGAAGGCTAGTGTGAGCAATATTAGTTTTGGTATTTGTTTCATGCTTCTTTCTTGTTTGGGTTGAGGTTGCAACGAGCCGGCCTTTGCAGACCGACCACCGCTGTTTTCATTGGTTTTCTCTTTTTGTTGCAGTTGTCTTGGAGATGATTTCATCGGCAAGAGAGAATTCACGCAGGAACGTTTGCAGTCTTCGTGGGCTCGTGTCTATGAGACCTTAGTCCAATACGTCCGCGTGGCGGAGCGCACTGCGGATGCTCAATTAGCATGAACAGAACCGACGTGCTTTACGGCACTTTCTCAGCTGTGACAGCGGTCTAGTCTTGTTACCAACCTAACGATTCACAACACCAACAAAGACAGCAAACGATAGGTATTACAATTAATCCTCAGCGATTTGTTCCACATCTCCTTCGTCCTCAATTTTCTTCTTATCCTGGGCGCTGAGGTTAAGAGGCTTCACATCAACCGTAACTTTCTTAATCGTTCCGGTAAACTTGTTGTCCCTTTCTTTATAATCATTCGACACCGGTGTTTCATTATCCATCCCTACATCAACTCCTTCGTCGCCCGAATACGCGTATGGCTGTGTCTTTGGTATTTTCCCTTCAGCAACTCTCTGGCTATCTACGTACAAAATGGATTGCCCACCAGCCCCTGGCTTACCGCCGTCAAACACAAACTCGTATTTAATAGTATGTTTACCGGCAGAAATAGGTTCGGATGAGGCGATCTTAGTATGTTCAAGGCCGAAATAGTTATACTCGTGATGAAGCTTTCCGGCTTTCATATAAAGCGTCCACCCGCCAAAGCGACCGGCCTGGCAAATGATAACCCCATCCGCGCTGCGATTCGGCAGTTCGACGTCGGCTGTTATGCTAAAGGAGCGGTTCTTTGTGTTGATAAACGCGTTTTCCATTATACCGATCATACCCGGATAAAGCGTCAATGAAGTGCGTTTCCCCATCAGGTCGGGTCTCCCTGCTGTGGCAGCATCGAATCGTTCGGCTCTGCGGTCATCGATAGGCAGAACATGGTATTTCTCTGCTACTTTCATGAAGAGATTCTGCATTTCCTTGAGTTTCCCAGGGTTCTTTGTCGCGAGATTGTTCGCTTCACTAAAATCTGCGTCCACATTATACAGTTCCCACACATCATCTTTTAGTGGTGGATTCTGAGTCATCAACCACGGGATGGAATGCCGCGTGCAGGCTACCCAGCCATCATGGTAAATGGCGCGGTTACCAAACATCTCGAAGTATTGGGTCGTATGACGATCCTTAGCTTTTGCATCATCGAAGGTATAAACCATCGAAGGCCCATCGAAAGGAAGTTGCGCAGTGCCATTCACCATTTTTGGAAAAGGCAGACCGACTGCTTCCAATACAGTAGGAGCAATATCTACGACATGACTAAACTGCGACCGGATCTCACCCTTAGCTTTGATTCGTTCGGGCCAATGCATTACCACTCCGTTGCGAGTGCCGCCCCAGTGAGAAGCAACCTGCTTGGTCCATTGGAAAGGAGTATCCAGAGCATGCGCCCAGCCAATGGCATAATGCGGGAAAGTATTTGGACTTCCCCAGTCATCTATATGGTTCATCATCTGGGAAGCAGTGCCAATAATGCCATTTAATGCCATCATCTCGTTATACGATCCTTCCGGTCCTCCCTCGGCGCTCGATCCGTTATCGCCTACAATGTAGATGAAGAAAGTGTTATCGAGCTCGCCCATGTCAGCTATTGATTGAACCAATCTTCCGACTTCGTAGTCGGTTTGTTCGGCAAAGCCGGCGAAGACTTCCATCTGCCGTGCCAAAAGTTTTTTCTGGTCAGCATTCATGGTGTCCCATGCAGGAATTTCGTTGGGGCGAGGCGTTAGCTGCGCATCTTGTGGAATGATCCCCATTTGCTTTTGCTTCGCGAAGATTTCCTCTCTCAGCTTGTCCCAGCCCTCATTGAACTTGCCTTCGTATTTGTCAGCCCATTCCTTGGGAACATGATGCGGCGCATGGCACGCGCCGGGTGCAAAGTAAACATAGAATGGCTTATCAGGAGTAAGTGATTGCTGTGCCTGTATCCAGTTAATTGCCTGGTTAGTCATGTCGATGGTAAAATGGTATTTAGGGTCATGGGGCGGTTCAACCCTCGCGACGCCATCGACAATGGCTGGAGACCATTGATTGGTTTCTCCGCCGATGAAACCATAAAATTTGTCAAAGCCGGAATGGGTAGGCCAGCGATCATAGGGACCTGAAACCGAAACTTCCCAGGGCGGGGTCTCGTGATATTTCCCAAAGGCTGCGGTGCTATAACCGTTCTGGCGAAGCATTTCCGCCAGTGGCGCTACGCTATTGGGACGGATACCGGTGTTGCCCGGAAAGGCCGTAGCCAGCTCCATGATAGCGCCTGCATTATTTACATGATGGTTACGACCGGTAAGCAATGCCGTGCGCGTGGGCGAGCAAAGGGCAGTCGTGTGAAAACGGTTGTAACGCAACCCAGCCGCAGCCAGCTTCTCAAGCGTGGGCATGTTGATGGGTCCGCCAAAAGCGCTCGAGGCAGCAAAACCGACATCGTCAAGCAAAACGATCACCACATTGGGCGCTTTTGCCGGCGCCTTCACTTCGAAACGCGGCGGTGCTTTTGCATCCCTGGCGTCCAGCACTGTTGATTCAGGATAGATTGGTTCTTTGACAGGTAGAACGGTGCGATCGATCTGCTGCGCCGGCAACGATAATGGCAGCAAGCTTAATGTGCCGACGAGCATGGAGACGACTGGCGAGTTCTTCTTTAGAATTGCTGATTTCATGTTGTGTTAGTTGTTTGGTTCTTACTGTTTTGCTTGCTTGCTAGTTGTGGGGTCATTCGTTGGTGATGCAACGATGAGCGTGACCAAGCGTCCGCGGCCAGGCCGCGCGCCGACTATCAAAGTCATGGTTCATCAAGTGGCCTTAAGCAACGACTAGCGGTCACGCCAGAAAATTATGGCGGAGTCCACGCAAAAAACTATTGGACTTTGGTCGTATGCGTCGTGCCCAAAGTGGGAGTCTCACGCAGCAGCGCGCTTGAACCCGCGCCCAGACGTGTCAGACACTTCAACGCCACCGCCGGCGGGATTCCGGCTGGCTTGATTCGGTCCTCAGTCATGAGATAAACGGAGCCAGACTGCGGATTGGGAGCGCCGGGCACAAACACGGCTAGGTGGCCGTCTTCAAGACGCTCGACCAGGAAGGCGATCTGCCAGGCATCCTCAATCCGCGCGAGAACGACTTGAGGCACCGGTTCATCCTCGACGCCGAGAAGGCTCTCACCCATGCTTTTGATGAACTGGTAACCTGGCACGTTCGATAGCACCGCGGACTCAAGCCAGTTGACGCTCCGTTTCGCGAGCGCGGTTCGCGCAAACAGTCCGGCAACGAAACAGAAGATTAAGAGCAGTGTGATCGCCAACACGTGGGGTGTGCGGAGACCGATAAGCGACTCAAATGGGAGCCGGGCCGCGATTGGATCAACGAGTTTATGCGCGATGGCCAGCGCCTTGCTGAGGACAATGATCAGCACGACAATCGGCACGAGAAACAGGATCCCGCCCACAAGGGTCGTCCTGAAAAAGTGGAGAAAACCTTTCATCGTTTGACACACCCCGTTGCCACCGCTGCAAAGCTCCTACCTCGCCGAGGCAGCCTGATGTTTCGTTCGTATTACGAGGCTAACCGTCCGTACCGTCAGCTTGGTACCAGCGGAGACCATAACGGCGAGCGAGGTCGTGATCCCAGCGCAGGTGGTCATCGCAATCAGAATGAACGCTTTCTTAGTCATATTCAAGTCTTTAGAGGTCGATGGGTCAAGCCAAACTTAAGTTGGAAGGCGTGGAGTAGCCTAAAGGTTTATGGCGGTTTCGATTCAATAAGGGTGGCTTTCATTGGCCTCATTTCGCGAGCTGGTGCAAGGCGTTGAGCATCGGTTCGCTGGAAATCCGGATCAGGCCGCCAAAGGGCTGGTCCAACTCCAAGATCAGGAAAATGGCGCCAGAGACAGCGAGGGCCGAAACCATCAAAGCAAGGATGGCGGTCGCATTGGGTGGCGCGAGCACGCTGAAGCCGAGAAAAATGATTGCGAGCCAGGCGACAAGGATGATCAGCATCGGCTTCGAAATGGACGCGACCGACTGCGCTACGAGCAGCGATCGAACCTGGCCAATATCTGTAGCCAGGGTCGCTGCCTGCGGCTTGAGGCTGCGCTGCGTGTCGTCGTTAGGCGCGAGATGCTGGATTGCGCCATAGGCTACATTACCGGCTTGCGTGTTGGGAGCCAAGCTCGCCGGTAGGCCCGCTTCGCCAGGCCACATTCGTTGGACCGCTTCTGCGACGCTGTCGCGAAGCCGCGCGCGGGCATCGGCGGCTTCCGGTCCGTAAATGGCCAACAGCCGGTCGAGGAACGCGACCTTCGCGGCCATCTGGATCACTTCGTTTCGTTCGGTGTCGTAGGAGCCCTTGGCCGAGCTCACCAGCAACCCCAAGACCAGGGCCGCCATAGTCGCCACAAGACCCATGGCCAGTTTCACAGCGTCCCTGCTGTCGGCACTCAGATGATCCTCGGGAAGAAGGCGACGAAGAATTCTTCCGAGCAACACAGTTCCGATTAGGCATCCGAACACAATGACGGCGGTGAGAGTTGTATTCATCGTGTGCTTATCAACCTGTTTGTTTGATTTATTTCCATCGCAATGAGTTACTGTACTTAATGCGCAGCCGACCTCCTCTGTAACTGCGAAGGCGGAACTAACAAGTGCCAGCATGGCGCCTGGCCGATGGTTGCAACGAGCTTCATTCGATTGTCGTCCCGGATGGCTTGTCTTTTTGCGCCACGAGAATCTGAAAGCCGGGCCGCAATTGGATCAACGAGTTTATGCGCGATGGCCAGCGCCTTGCTGAGGACAATGATCAGCACGATGATCGGCACGGGAAACAAGATGCCGCCCACAAGGGTCGTCCGAAGAAAGTGGCCGAAATTTTTCATCTTACTTTCGTTTTCAATCGCGATTTAATGGACCAAACGCATTCGTAGCAATTGTGTTCACGACGTCACTTCGCCGATTCGATTTTTTATGCCGTGTTGAAGTTACGGGGGCTTGATCCGCGAAGAGGCAAGTCGATCACGAAAGTGGCGCCTTTCCCCATTCCCTCGCTGCGCGCACGAATAGTGCCGGCGTGCATTTCGACGATGGCTTTGCTGATCGCGAGACCGAGTTCCAGCCCTTCGCTCCGCGAATCGGCTTGTTCGAAGGCATCGAAGACTTTTGCGATAAATTGTGGTTCTATGCCCATGCCATTGTCGCTGACCTCGATGGTGATCGTTCTTGGGTTAGGATTGTACGATCGCACAGAAATAGCGCCGTTTTCCGGCGTGAATTTACAAGCGTTGCGCAAGATGTTCCAGAAGACTTGCTGTAAGCGGGGCGCATCAGCGACCAGCTCGTGCCGAGATGCCGCCAGGGTCACGGAGAGCTTGAGATGTCGATCTGCAATGTCGCTGCGTACGATCTCCATTGCAGACTGGAGGAGCTCATGCACGTCGGTCCTGCGCAATTCTAACTTCAATTTCCCGCGCGCGATCCGGGCAAGATCGAGCATGTCCTCGATCAGACGCATCTCGAGTTCGACATTTCCGCGGACCATTTTCAATCCTTGCTGCACGTCTGGCCTGAGGTCGGGTTGTTCCGCAGCGTTGTCGGCCCAGGTCAGGACGGGGCCAAGCGGCCCGCGCAATTTGTCACTTAGCGTCGCAAGGAATCGATCTTTTGCCGTCTTTGCCGCACCCGCGTTTTCCTTTTCACGTTGCAACTCCTGCACGATTCTCCCTCGCTCGATGAAGAGCCCGATCTGGCTTCCGAGTGCTTCAACCATCTGGAGCAAATCTTCATCGGGCTCCACGACGTTGTTGCTGAACAGCTCCATTATGCCATCGATTTCGCCGTGGAAGAACAGGGGAAAGGCAAATCCACCGTGCAGACCAGCCTCAGCCGCATAAGGAGCTCGGGGAAAATTTGGGTCGCGCGTAACGTCGTAGACCCAGGTTGGTTTTTTTGAATTCCAAACGCGCCCGGGCAGGCCCTGGCCTTTGGCAAGGGTAATTACGAGAGATAAATCGGAGAATTTCTTCACTCGCTCTGATGCCTCATGCCAAACGTTTCGACAGCGCAATCCGCCGGCTGCTTCGTCGTAAGTCCAGATGGCGGCAAACGCCCAATCTCCACTCGCGGCCATTACCTCCAGGAGTTGGGTGGCGACTTCGGCCAGCGTCCAGGAGCCGGCGAGCAAGTTGGTAACGGCATACTGAGTGGTGCGTCTGCGTTCGGTCCGAACGCGTTCGGTTATGTCACGCACAATTTTTGAGGCACCGATAACCTGCCCGCTCTCATCTTTGATTGGCGAAACTGCCAGCGAAATGTCAAGCGCGGTCCCGTCCTTTCGAAGGTGTATCGTCTCGTAACGAATGATGCGCTCGCCTTGGCGTAGCCGTTCGATAATTCCCAACTCTTCATTGTGGCGGTCAGGCGGTACGAGAATCGTGATCGGCTTGCCGATGACCTCACGAGCGCTGTAGCCAAAGAGTCGTTCCGCTTCCTTGTTCCAACTGGTGATCGTCTCATCGAGATCTTTGCTGATGATCCCGTCACCGGAGGACTCAACGATCGCAGCCAGGCGGCGGTTAGTTTCTTCGGCGCGTTTTCGCTCGGTGATATCGCGTAAGTATGCTGTAAAAATCGGCGACCCATTGACTTGGGTTGCGTTGATCGCAAGCGCCACCAGAATCTCGCTGCCATCGCGGCGTAGTGCCTCGATTTCGATCAGCTTTCCGATCAACGGACCTTGGCCCGTTTTCAGATAGTGAGCCAACCCTTGTCGATGTCTCTCGCGAAGTCTCGGGGGGATAATCAGTTCGGCCAGCTCTTTGCCCACTGCTTCATTACGGGTAAAGCCGAATACCCGCTCCGACGCCGGGTTGAATTCCTGTACGCGCCCGGTTGCGTCCATCGTGATAATGCAATCGAGCGCCGAGTCGAGGAAAGTGCGACTGAGCGCCTCCAGCGTTGCAGCCGGATTGCGCGCTTTGTTTCGCTGTTTTTGCTCAGATGCCACCGGGACCCACGCCTCATAAATTGTTATGAAGCAACGTGGAAGCAGAGAGACTAACAGGTTTGACCCGCGGCAAGCAATTCTTTTCGAATAGGACCAAGGTCTGATACTGCCTGCCGTATGAGGCGTAACTAGCCTTGCGCCCAAGAATCAGGAATGAGGGTTTCATTTGTAGTTAGTCTATGGTTAGTTATTCGGGCGCGGTGATTGGGATCAGTCGATGCGCAAATTAGCTAGAGGTCGTCTTGTTGAACTCGATCATGCTGAAGGCGGGACGCGTGGAAAAAGGCAGAACACGCCGAAGAAGTAAGCGCAATGAAGAAGAGCGGCGAGAACCGGGATCGCGTTCCACCGCGTATGAGCAAAGATCCTGGAGTTAGTCGTGGGCGTTCGACAACTACGAATTCACCAGATGAGAGCGGCATTGTGGTCAGGAAACTATCTTAGGGTCGCGCCGCCGACTATTGGACCTTGGGCCTATGTCACGGCGAGACGCGTTCGATTCCTCCAATGGTGTCGCGTGCGCATACGGCACGGCTCCCGACGCGAATTTGAACGGAGTTTTGACGACGCTTCTCTCTTCATCGGTAGGTTGGTTTGGCAGATACGGTGACCTGCATGATCTCGACAGCGGCCCATGTTCCTGAAAGCTTTATACAAGCCGGGTACCGATCATGGAGACTGAAAGCATCGTCCGCCTGCTAACCATCGGTTCCCTGGCTGGCTTATTAATGGCTGTTGGAATGAGGCTGACGATAAGGCAGGTCGTAAACGCGCTGCGCAAGCGTCGTCTGGCGCTTATCATAACTGTGAATTTCGTGATTGTTCCGGTTCTCGTCCTGGCGGCCACGAAGCTTTGCGGTTTCAAAACGGAAGTCTCCATCGGAATGATCTTATTGGCTGCGGCGCCTTTCGCACCTGTAGTGCCGGTATTTACGCGGATGGCGCGCGCAGATCTGGCGCTGGCCGCTGGGTTAACAGCTCTGTTCCCAGTCCTTTCGGTGTTTCTGACTCCTGTCGTGTGTCAGATGATGCTGAAGCAGGTTGCGCATTCCGGCGTGGTGCAATTCAACGTCAGCGAAGCATTGCTCGTCTTGCTCGCGACGATCGTGCTTCCGCTTGGCCTCGGTATGGCCATTAGGTATGTCGCACTTCCGTTCGCTCGGAAGACCATGCGTCCCGTGGAGATCTTTTCTGAAATGGCGGGAGCGGCATCGCTGACTTTCGTGACCGCTACGGAATGGCCAGCAATAGTGGCCGTGGGCTGGCGACCGTTGGCGGTAATGGCGGTCGCCAGCGAGCTCTCCCTGCTCCTGGGTTATTCGCTGGGTGGACCGGATCGCGGTGCCCGGCAAGTCATCGGGTTAGGCACGAGCAATCGCAACATCGCGCTCGCCCTGCTGGTGGCGCTCCAAGCATTCGGTGGGACAGAAGTGGTGTCGTCCGTGGTGGCCAATGGGTTGCTCCTGATTCTGCTTGGCTTAATCCACGTAGCCTTCTGGCGATCCAGATGTCAGCGAGCCAGCGAATAGTGGTCGAGCAATGGGCCGAGTTCCTCTTGGATCCATTCCTTGGAGAGCCCGAACTCTTCGAGAGTATAGTGGTGTCGGCTTTGGAACCCCTGCTCGTGATCTGCTGCTGCCCTCAGGCGCGCACGGAAGGCATCGCTCATCGTCCACCCAAAGTAATCGTAGAGTTTTCCTACCACCGCCTCCGGATCCTGCGTCAGGTCGCGGTAATCGAGACAATAATACTGGCGGGGATTGACCTTAGAGCGGAATTGAAACAAGTGTTGATACCACTTGACCGCCAGTCTGGCGTACGATTTCGAGATGGGGCCGTCCTTGGCAATATCGGGTGAATGCGTTCGCCAGACCGGATAGAAGACGCTTACGTGCGATGGAACTGATTGGTAGGGATGCCGGATGATGGTGATGAATTTAGCGTCAGGGAAGGCTTCCAGCAGAGACTCCACTGACCCGGAACTCTGCGTCGCTTTTGAGAGCACTGTCTTGCCGGGGCCGTTGGCGTAGGGCTGACGCTGGAGACAGCTTCGATAAAAGCGCATTAGTTTGCGACGTTGCCCGGCGCCGAGCGCATCGGCAAAGCCAGCCTCCCACAATTCATCGATGTATGGAAACAGAAGGTAAATTGCTTCAGTAACAAAGCTGTAAACAAAAAAACCGTCATCTTCTTCCGGCTGATCGAACCGAAGCTTGTGCATATCGTCCCAGCCTCCGAAGAATTTTTTCTCAGACCAAATCATCAGCTGTGCCAGCATTTGGCCGGTGCAGCGGTCGATGCGAGCAAGGCCGGTGAGACACCGCTGGTACAAGACTGATGGGAAGATGGTCTGATAAAGCTTGGCATGCACGAAGCGCTCTTCATCCAGCGCCATCAGCTTTTGCAGAAACGTTGTCCCGCTTCGGGGCGGGGCGATGATGAACACAGGCTCGCGCACCTCCTGGCAGAGAAAAGACCGGAACAAAAGGCGATCCAATAACCGGCCGAAACCGATCACGATCCACATCAGCCAGTACAGGATGGTAAAAAAAATTACGTAGGTCCAACGACGCAGGCTGAATCGGGTCTTACAAAACGCGAAATACTCAGCCCGAAGAAACAAGTTTAGGTTCGTATACATCGCGATCGAAATCCCTGACTATTTTGATTTCATAGGTGCTGAGCTTCGAATGCAGCCAACGCGCTGAGTTACCGGACCGCTTGAGCAACAGTCGGCTTTGGCGCGCTAACTGTTTTCAGATGCAAATGCAGGATGCGTTTAAGCTCTGCGATGTTTTGTGGATAGTTAACCAGGCCGTGCGGACCGGGAACAATCACCTCGGACAGGGCCCGATTCATATGCGAACTCCAATAGGGCACAATGCCGTCACTGCTGTCGGCCAGCGGTCCGGGCTTGCCGCGATTGCCGATGATGGAGTGATAGGGCGCCTGGACCGGGACTGTGTCCATCGTTTTTAGGGCTGGACTGTCCGGTGAAAGTCCAGTGCCAACATTGGGCCGGTCCTGGAGTCCCTTTACCTGTGCAAGCTCCGGGCCAACGTCGTTCTTAATGGCGCCGGCGATGCCGCTCGGCAGAGTAATGAGACGCATCGCAAATTCCGCCATGGGACTGATCGCAAGTTTGCTGCCGCGATGCGGTGTGCAAATGAAGACGACTCGTTTGATCCGTTGATTGGCGTTAAAAACGAGCGCGCGATGGACGAGGCTCCCTGGAGGAAGCGTTTTGAAAATCTGCCTAGCCGGCTCCCCTACAACCCGCTCCCAATTCTCGGGCTTTAGAGTCACCACCTGCATCTGGGCGAGAATCCCGCCCAAACTGTGGCTAACCACCACGTAGTTCCGGTGATTCGGGTAAAGCTTGTCCACGTTTGCCAGCGCTTCGCGTAACTTGAGACCCGAGTAGACGATAGGATTACCGGTTGGATAGCCAAATACCCAGTACTGGTAGCGTCCCCGCAATACGGGATCTGCTTCAAGGTCGTTAATCACATTCACCCACATCTGGTCAGTGGCCATGAGGCCATGGACGAAGACTACTGGAATCCGGTCGGGATCGTAAGGTTGAAGAAAATAAAGGCCGGTCGGGCCCGACCAGTGGCTCATGCCAAACACGCCCATTAATCCCGTCAACGTTTCGTTGATGTGCTTGTAATAAAGGAGTGGCGCAGAGTAGTTGGCCGCTAATGGGCGGACCGCGCCTTCAACGCGAGCTGTTGGTTGCTTTGCCGGGCGGCGGAGCGCTAGAGTTGCGTCCCGCCCGTGAAAATCGAGTGTGGCAGTGACAGGCGCATTGATCCCACGCGGTGGCGCGAAATCTTGCCCTGGCACAAGATGCACGCCGACGAGGGTGCCACCCACGCCCTCCACTTCGTCTGGCTTTTTAACGTACTTTCCCTTCTTTTTTTCTATCGAACTAGCCAGTTCGAGTGAGGTGAAGTAATCGGGCGCCCAGACGCCATATCCGGCAGGTTGAAAGTGCAAATGATAGGTCTCGCTGCCGTTGGTTAGGGTTAGCGGATGGTTCCACAATCGACCCCCATCCGCTGAGCGAAGCAGAACGGTTAGTTCTGCGGCGGCTGTATTGTAAGTCTCGCGTGCCGGCGTTTCCTGGGTTCCCTTCCCGAGCAGTGGAGTGGTAACCGCAGCGGCCTGCAAATAATTGGCGGCTCGTTTCTCCACCGGAACGCGCGATGATCGCGCCTCGTTCAGGCTTGTTGCCGCGGGCCCATACTGCGGACGGCCAGCCTGCTGCGGAGTCGTCGCGCATCCGGCAAAAAACGCGAGGTATGTTCCGGCCGCGATGAGGCGAAGTCGGATCGTTGTTTTTGTGTGTTTAGGCTTCATGAGATTTTGGCGTGTTACTCTGATTCGTTTGTTCTGATCTGAGTGCAATTTTGTGGTACCTGCCGTGAAATGCCTATAAGACTTTAGGGCTATAAGGCAGCTGCGCTTTTTTTTGTAACAGCTGCGCGCGGGCCACCCGGCGGCGCCCATCCTATCCGAACATTCGGTTTCGCTAATCTCCGGCAGATCAACTTCATTTTTCCCGATGCTCAGCCGGTCCCGGTGCGGAATAGAGCGACACCAGGCGTGCGATCAGGACGGCAACATAGAGCAACCCGGTCATCGCTTCCATTGCTGCAAGCATGCGTGCGACTTTCGAAACTGGAGTGATATCGCCATAGCCGACTGTGCTCAGTGTGATGAAACTAAAGTAGAAACCATTGAAGCCGTTCATCGATCGTGTTCCTGCGTTCGTGTTGAAAGAAAAGGCTCCTCCTGGCGTCAATTGGTCCACAAGCCAGTAGGCTAGTGTCCAGAGCAAACCGAGCATCAGGTAGGCGGCAATGCTCGCACAGAGCACTTCGGTGTTTACCGAAGGCGCGCGCAGAACGAAGCGCAGCAGATTCATCACGACAAAAGCAATCAAGACAAGTGCTGCCGTAAGAAAGACGGGAGGCGGAACAAGGTCCGGCCGGAAATGATTTATCCATCTCGCGGTGACCGCCGGGATCGCCAACAAGAGTGCGACAATTAGCGTGCGGCGGCGGCTGGCGACAGCAAGAACGGCGGAGAGCAATACGAAAGAAAGCAGAATCGATACAATGAGAGGTCCGCCTTTGACTTCCTCGACAAAAGGGGCACAAGTGAAAAGAAGAGCGAGCGCAACTAGAAGTTGCACTGTGGAGAAGCGACGGAATCTTAGTCGCCGGAGCACGGGTTTCATTAGACCTGTTCTTGATGCGGTCTCATTCATTTAGTTTCACAAGGTCGCGACGTCACAGATGCTTTACACCTAGCGATCATCAGCGCCTTTTTTCGAAGTCCACCTAACGGATCCTGGTCGATGAGCTTCAGAAGGGTTACTCGCTACTTTACCAAACCGGTCTTCTCGACGGGTGCTGGACGCCCGCCTGTCGGGTAGAGCAGGGTGAGGTTCAAGCGCACACCCCAATCGGGGCCGTACCGTGGGGAGTCGGCATAGTACTTCCCGCCGATTTGGATGCTGATCGGCTGCCTCCCGATTTTCAGAATCTGACTGATTTGAAAAATGAGCGGCACAGTCCATTTCCCGTCGGCTGATGTGGCGTTCCAGTTTGCGGTGGATTCCGAGCTCAGCGTGAAAGTCGTGTGCGTCTTCGTAGTGTAGGCAATGAACGGTTGAACGAACATCTGGCTGAGACTACTGCGGTGTTCCTCGATTACGACCGACCAGAGCTGGTTCATTAGCGCGCCCATGGTCCAGGCACCCGTCTGCTTCAACACAACCAATGTCGGCCCGATCGAGAACGTGCCCGAGCCGAGGAGGTCGTTGGTTCCAGTCGGATAAAGAAAGGCTGGACCGAGGCCCCAAATCAAACCGAACGGACCCGGGTTCTTGGGTGAAAGGAAAAAGCTCTGAGTGGTGTCGCTAAGACCATCCTGCGAACGATTCTGCGGCTGCAGCGGAGAATTCTTCGGCAGGTTCGGGATGTAAAACAGATCGTGCTGCGAAACCACGGGCAGGATTGTGCGCACGATTACGTTCCAATCTTTGCTAATTGAGATTGGAATGACCGGCTGAATGTTAAGCGTGAACTTGTAGCCGTTGCCCGACGGGCCATAGCCCCAGTCCTCGTTCGCCTGAAAAGGCACACTGATGAGCGAAGCGATTGGATTGGCAAGTTGTTTCGCCAGTTTATCGGCCTCGGCGGCTTCCGAGGAGGATTCGGTGACTGCGCCGTAACTAAAATTCTCGCCGCTCTGCAAAGGCAAGCGAAGCGAAACGCCCACCTCAGTAGCGAAAGGTTCGCCGATCGCCCTGGCGTTTGCATCGACCTGCGGCGGTTCCGTCGCGTGAGCGGCCGGAACCACCGACAGAATTCCCAACGTGAGAACAGTGATTCCTACAAGGAGTTCCATAAGTCGATCCACCCTCACCCGGGCCTCTCCCTGCCAAGGAGAGGTGGTCGCTTCTCCCTGGGGGAGAAGGTGAGGATGAGGGCGTCTGGAATAAAACAGCGCGAGCGATTTCGCTTTTGAAACCGCTTGTAAAGGGACTTGAGGCCGCTTCACATTGTCTGCTCAATCCTTTCAGTATTTCTGGTTTAATCCCCCTGCATCGGATTCAACGGACCAAACCCGTCGAACACCTCGACATCAACGTGCCTGGGTCCGGCAGTCTCTCCCGACCATACAGGAGATCCTTGCAGCATCTGCTGCTGCTGCTGTTGAGCTGTCTGGCTCGCCTGGGCTTGGCTCGCCTGCTGCGCCTGAAGCGACCGCTTATACGCGTTGAATTGGGCTTGGGTCCCGACAAGGATCTGGCTCTTGTTTCCAGTGGGAAATACATAATAAACTTTCCCCTGGTACTTCACGGCCGAGACCCTGTCCACAGCCAGCTGGCTTACTTGTTGTTGCTGCTTAGGCGTGGTGACCGTCTTAGACTTAAAGCCTGCTTGCGTCAGCAGCGCCTCTTTCTGGGCGACCGCGGACTGGCTGGTGCCGGTGGTCTGGCATGCTGTGATCAGCGCCAGGATCACCATCGCAGTGACAATACTTGTTAGTGTTAATAGTTTTTTCATATGTTTTGAGTTGAGTGTATTGGTTGTATTCTTATTCGTAAAGAAAATTTAGATCGGTTTGATCATGGCACGCTGTCGGCACGGCTGCCTATAGGACTTTAGGGCAATACGCACCTGTTACAGAGAAGGAGACCTTCGACGCACTTCGTTGGTCGGGCGATCGTGAATCCGAAAATGGGGCGAACCCTTCGAGGCTCTGCCCGCTCGTGTTCGCGTTTGCCCGCGCGAAAGGCTCCCAGCCTCGAGAACGCCTGGATCAGAGCAAAACCACTGTCTCGCCGTGCCACGCCGCAGTCAGTGTATAGGTCTGCCCTTTTGCGACCGTAACACTCTTTCGCGTTCGCGACAGAGATAATTGGTTCGGTCGCAGGAGTACGGAGACCTTGTGCTGTCCTGGTGACAAGGGACCCCTGTAGGTTTCCCCCACGCCAATGCTACCTACACTCACACCATCTATCTTTATATCGAGGAACAGCCCCGTCCCGAGGTTGGGGGCTCTCCGAATGACCAGTTGAGCAGCACCTTGGCTAGTCGTTGCAGCAACGGAAGCCGGCGCCCCAGAAGCCGCTGTGCCGGTCGTTTCGCACCCTGATAAGCCCGCGCACGCCAGTGTCGCAATTAGCAGAACATAACAGTGGTAACTAATTTTTTTCATACCCAAGATTACTTTGATGCAGGTATTTTATGCAAATAAGACCTTGGTCCCATATGCCGATCCTAATGAACCTCGGTGCCAAGAAATGTAGCGATTTAGCGGCTCTCATCCGTAAGGACTAAAGTCGCCGATCGCGTTGCCGTTCGCGGCGACTTGAGGAAGCTCTCTCGCCGATAGATTAGCGACTAAGAACGATACATCCGATAAGAGAGTCATTGCGGCCATGGCAAAGGTGATTTTTCTCACGGTCACGCAATTCTATCCGCGGATTGCGTTAGCGCCTTACGTCACCACCACCCAAGCAGTGCTCCCCTGATACATGACCGCACGGTAGTAAATGCCTCCGACGTAGCGGCAGGAGGAGCCGTGATAAACCACCGTACTGTAGCCCGCAGGAACGGCGGCATAGTAGCCGCGCGGAAGCGTTGCCGCAGCGACGGCAAGTCCCGGAGCTATGCCGACACCAGCCACGCCGACGCGTCCTATCCCAACCCCGGCGACGCCAACGCCGACTCTGCCCACTCCCACTCTGCCTACGCCAACGCCAACACCAACGCCGACTCCCCTTCCACCGACGCCGACTCCCACTCTGCCCCGTGCGTAGGCCTGACCGTTACCCAGCAGATAGACTGCTGCAGCAACAACCAGCACAAGCCATGTTTTCCCGCAACGATATCGCGGCCGAGTGTTATTGCTGATTGCTTTCATTGGATAATTTGAACCGAAGGTAAGTGTTGTCATAGAGTTGTTACTTTCTGTATGGCTTTTCGTTTCGATGTTGAGTGATCGCTTTTCTTCGTGGCTTGGGCCTCCGCGCTGGTAACCATCGGAATTCGGTGGGAGTCGGCAGGCGGTGTGAAGACAAACGTTTGGTCGGTGACCGGCGCATCCAGATTCCATCTGGTGAACTCAATGTTCAGGTCTGTTCCGGCCCGGGTCCCACCTTTTAGTTTGGCGGTCATCTTTATGGGAAGACTGTCGTTGACGCCAATCCACAACTCCGCGTCGGCAAGCTTACCGGCCAACTTCAGGTGATGGCAGTCGACGGGAGGATTTCCCGCCATCTCAGTGCCGGCGTAGGAAATCGTCTTCGCGCGAAATTTCATATCCTTATATGGATTGCTCATGACGAACTCGGCGAGCGGCGGCACGAACCCATATTTCTCAGCGAGTTGAGTGGGCAGGCCGTCGAGTGACGATTTCATCGGCACGGTCGAATACATATTGTTCTTGCCGTCGAACATCGTGAGATCCTTTCCGTTGAAATAAAGACGCCGCTCGCCGTCTTTACTCGTCGAGGTAGCGAACACGTTATTGGGACGCTGGACAGTGACTTCGATGTCGCACTTTGCCGGCAACACGTGAGCTTCTGCCAGGGCGGCGGCAATCTCCCGCGTCGCTTTGAAGCTGAAATGCTGGGCGTTACCCAGCTTGTCCGACATTGCTTTGAGAATGGCGTCGGCGTTGGGTTGCCCGGCGGCTGCAGGTTGGGCGGTGTCAGCGGCGATCGCCGCTGACATAGCTGCCGCGAGGAGCGTTATGCCCACGGCAGCGATCGTGGTGGTCGTTTTCATAGTAGTAGTTTCCTTCGTCTGCATGTAAGTCTGCTGAATTCGCGCAT
>Ga0209377_1000414_pt1 | contig 28061 bp, 28 predicted proteins | sample GraSoiAngelo_141_FD_185898 | JGI IMG/M metagenome (GOLD analysis project Ga0209377, IMG submission 185898) | Grasslands soil microbial communities from the Angelo Coastal Reserve, California, USA - 14_0929_12_40cm (SPAdes) (version 2) | ecosystem: Environmental > Terrestrial > Soil > Grasslands ...
GACCTTGCGGTCTTCGCGAAAGACCGGCTTAATTGCTACGCCGCTCTTATCGACAAGCGCGATCTGAGCCGGTTTCATTATTTTTTTGTCTGGAGCGAACACACGAATGATCAAACGCGTATTTTCCGGCCGCGCCTGTCCCAGAGTGTCGCCGACTGTGTCAATAGTGTAGCCGGCTTGCGTGGTGGTATTGCGAATCGGCCTCAGCGAGCCGCCGGTGTGCGTTGCTCCACTTGCTGATGTCGCGAAAAGCGCAGCCATCAGCGCCAAAGCAGCGCAGCGGGATGTTCTCATCCGCATTGGGGGTTCAGTGCATTTGATAGCCGTTTTGCCTCATCCATGTCAATGCTTTAATTCAGAAGCCATGTGGCACGTTTTGTTACGTCGAGCAGCTTTGGTCTCCGAATTACCGGTGAAATACAAGCGTCGCGCCGACGTAGCGTTTGACTACTCACTAATCACCAATCACTATGCACTTCTTTCGACCGCGGGTGTAGTTCAATGGCAGAACGGCAGCTTCCCAAGCTGCACACGGGGGTTCGATTCCCCTCACCCGCTTTCAAATGTGCTTTTTCATAGGTAAAAACGTCCTTCACCTGCGGCAAGAGGGATTCTTCGATTGGCGACTACTTGCGTACTCTGACAATCTTATTTGCGCGCCGTCTTGAACTACTGGAGATCGTCGCAGATAGACTTCGCAAGGCCGGTTGGAGTTTGGGCTCAGTGTCAGCTGTTGATTCTGAGGGACGAATGGGTTCCACCGATGGCTGCGTAGCTCTAAGTGGGGCCCCGCACGATGGACAAGCCACATCCACCAAACTGATCTCTTTGCCGCACTCGTAGCACGTCGAAAGCGCTTCCCGTACCGTTATTTCCTTGGCCTTATATCGTGCTTGCCAATCCAATTGAACCTCGCCACTCGCGACGGCAACACGAAGCCTCTCGAGGGAATAGGTTTCGAACTTTCTATCGCCGGGTTTTTGGATGATGTAGTTCATTGACTTCACGGGGCTGTCGCCGATTCCGTTGGCGAGGTAGGCGCTTGCGTTTCGAGAGCGATATAGGCCGCGTTTACCCACCCAGTCTGTCCATTAACCGTTATCTCCTGCCATGTTGTCGCGCCCTTCGCGACGCGCTTGGTGCCGAGTAGTATACCGCCCGTGCCGGGTCCAAGCTTCGTCACCACCTCGTAATCCGACCCGGCCCCCTCGCGGACATTGAGATAATCGCTTGGGGGGATGCCGATGACTTGGTATGTAGCCCCACGCGGCGGTGCAGTCGCCACAGATACATCAGAAGCGTACGGGGTCTTCGTGCTAACAAGGCTTGGTGGACTTTGCGAGGCCGTTTCGATAGGCGCCGAACTCGTCGTCGTCGCTTCCCCGGTCGGAGTCTCCGTGCTAGCAAAACTTGGTGAACTTTGCGAGACCACTTTGACAGGCGGTGGACTCGTCGTAGTCGCTTCCTCCGCCGGAGTCTCCCTGGCGGCAAGATCTGGTGAACTTTGCAAGGCCACTTCGACAGGAGCCGAACTCGTCGGAGTCGCTCCGGCAGTCGTGGGCGTTGGCGACGTCGCCACTGACAGATTCTTCGGTTGATACGTCAGGACCCGAATCACCAAGACAAGCACAATGCCTGTTAACACCGCGATTGTTCCAAAAAAAAACTGTTTTGCCCGTGAAGTTTGCGTCGGTAACGATGACGTATCTATGGTAGCTCGTGGTGGAGCCCCACACGAAGGACAAGCCGTTGCTAACGAGCTAATTTCTTTGCCGCAATCGTAGCAGTGAATTAAAGCCATTTTTTGCAGATGTAGGTGCGCGACCGTCCTGCCGCTTCAAATCTCCTGTGAACCGTTTTACCAACCTAACCGAGAACTTTCTCATCTCGCTGTACCTCCAAATCGGCCAGCGGGTTGGTCGCGGATGCGCTTAACTGCGCTCACTTTCACAGCAGGCTCCGTGTCACCAAAAATCTATCTCTGTTTAAACCCGCCCTTGTGTTCGTGAGTCTGGATCACGTTGCCAGCTTTGTCGCAAACGCCGACCAGTGCGTGATGCGAGCGGTGTAGAATTCTGGTTAGCCATTGGACGAATCTTCGCAAGAAGTCGCCTGACTTGATACTGCATTACTCAGGCGAAACAGCGACTCCCGTTTCGTCTTTGCTTAGGTGGATTTTGTAAGAGTGAGCGTTGGGCGTTCGGCTCTTATCGTCCGCCGAAGAGTCTCCTGAATGATCGAAAGAAACGGCCGGGGAGCGTCGCTGGTTGCTGCGGAACGCCTGGCGGTTGTTGTGCAAACGGCCATTGCGCACCCCCATGCACCTGGCAGGCGGCGGTGGGTATCTTGTCCGCGGGCAAATCAATATCGTAAGCAGTCCCCGCCGCCATGCAGCCGGTGGTGGCAAGTTGGTTGGAAATCGAACAGACGGTCGTGTGTTGCAATGCCATGGTAGGCTGCAACGGTTCGGCTGGATAATGTTGTGCCGCTTTGTTCATAACTTGAACCCAAACCGGCAATGCGAGAGCAGCGCCGTAACCGCGTGGAATAATGGTTGTCGGCTGATCGAATCCGACCCACACGCCACAAGTCAACGTACTGGTGTAACCGAGAAACCAAGCATCTTTGTAATCATTGGTGGTGCCGGTCTTACCCGCCGCAGGCAATTTGAATCCAAGTGAACGCGCGCTGGCGGCGGTGCCCTCGGTCAGAACTTCTTCCATCACCCGCGACGTCATCCAGGCTGCGCCAGGATCCAGCGCCGGTGTCAAGATGTGTGCGGAGCGATAAATCGGTTTGTGCTGTTGGTTGTCGATCCGCTCGATGATGTAAGCTTGCTTTCGCACTCCAGCGTTGGGAAAAATAGAATACGCGGCAGTGACATCTTTCAGGTCTGTCTCGAATGAGCCGATGTAGATGGCCGGACCGTGCGGGACGTTTTGAGAAATGCCGAGGTCGTTCGCGACTTTTTGCACGGCATCAAGTCCGGCGAATTGTCCAACGCGCACGCTCATGGTGTTGCGTGAATGGATGAGCCCGTACGAGCAAAGCATGGTGCCGCCATAGGTGCCGTCGGAATTTGCCGGCGACCAATTTCCCGCGCCGTCGATTTCGCCGGGCTGAATCGGGCCATCGCTGATCGCTGTACTCGGCAACAAACCGTGGCTAAACGCAATGGTGTAAACAAACGGCTTGAACGCGGAACCAACCTGCCGATTTGCCGGGGCCAGCGCGCGGTTGAATTTGCTTTGCGCGTAATCCCGCCCGCCGACGAGCGCGCGAATGCCGCCGCTGGTATTATCAATTACAACCACCGCGCCTTCCAGGTAAGGCATGGCCGAATCCCCTTCCCCGTTCTCAGGCGGTTTGTAATCTGCTTTGAGCGGATGATGGAAATTCGACTGATGCTCGATCTTCGTGAGTTGCTTCTCGAGCGCGTCCTGCGCGGAATTTTGCACTGTGGGATCAAGCGTCGTGTAGATCGAGAGCCCGCCATTATCGATCTGGTCCTGCGTCAACAACTGATTCAAATGACGTTGGACTGCGTCCATTGCATAATTCTCCTGGATCTGGGGCATTCGCTTGGGGTGCGTCACGATTTTTATCCTTTTCGCCTCTTCGGCCTGCTGCAGCGAGATTTTCTTTAATGCGACCATCCGATCCAGAACCGCATTTCGCTGCATCGCTGCGCCCTCGGGATTCTTGAGCGGCGAAAGCCGGTTTGGGCTTCGGATTAACCCAGCCAGGAGCGCTGCTTCGGAGAGATTCAGCTTTGAGGCGTTTTTGCCAAAATAAAGTTGCGAGGCTGTTTCGACTCCATAGCAGCCAGTGCCGAAATAAATGCGGTTTACGTAAAGCTCGAGAATCTGCTGTTTGGTAAACTGGCGTTCGATGCGCAGCGCTACCATTGCTTCCAATACTTTTCTGCTGAGGGTGCGGCCACCGAGCGGCAGACTATTGCGTGCGAGCTGTTGCGTGATACTGCTGGCGCCCTCCTTGGCTGAACCGCTCGTGATGTCACGCACCAACGCGCGCAAAATCCCGCGCCAATCAATGCCTTTGTGTTCGTAAAAGCGAGTATCCTCGCGCGCCAGAACCGCGGCGATGAAGAACGGAGAGACCTCGCTCAAGGAAACCTTGAGACGATTAGCGCCCGCGAGGCGGCTATAAATTTTTCCATCGACATCGTAAACGGTGTTTCGTTCCGGCATTTCGCCGACGTTCTTCATGTCGAACGTCTGCGCCCATGTGCCGTAGAAAAGGAAAACGGCAAAGCCTGCGCCCGCCAGCAGAATCAGCAGCGTGATCTTCCAGCCGTATCGGAAAAGAATGCTGCTTTTCTTTTTTCGAGACCGGAGACGAGCGAAGAATTGCATCGCTGAAAGGTTAAAAAAGTTAAAAGAGTTATCCCGCCATCGCGGGATTAAAAGCGGCTTAACCTTTTGACTCTTTAACCTTTCAGCGGTTCAACGATTTAACGTTGTAACCCTTTTAACCAATTACAAATTCACCTTCACCACGCCTTCGTGTTGCTCGTTCGCACAAGGCGCATTGGTGGGAACATCCGTGGCAGCATCGCTCGGCTGAACGAGCTTGTTGTCGATCAAGTATCGTTCAACTTCCTCGCCGCTAATGTCGGCCAGCATGCGCCCGTTGATTTCAACACAGGGCGAGAGCGGCTGGCCGCTTTTGGTCTCCATTTCCCAGCGAAACGCCGGATTCTGGATAATGTCCTTTTCGGTGTATGGAAGATTGTATTTAGCCAGCAGAGCGCGGACACCGGCACTCCAGCCACAATGGGTTTTTAAATAAGCGGTAATCTCAGGAGTTTGCATCGGCAGAATATATCACAACTTCGGAAGTTGTAATCTCCTACGCAGCGCCTTCATACTCTTGCTCTTGCTCCTGCTCGTGGTCTTAAATGAAGAATAAAAAGCGGCGGAGCACTGCCGCTTTCAGAGAAGTGATTCAGAGATCCCACTATGCAGTTGTAATGTAAAGTCGCGAACAGATTAGAGATTTTCAATTTCGCTTCGCAGGTCTTCCTTTGATTTTCCAAGTTTTTGCTGAAGACGGCCAAGGAACTCATCCTGTTTGCCCTCAGCAAATGTGAGGTCGTTATCGGTTAGTTGCCCGTATTTCTGTTTCAGTTTGCCTTTTACCTCGTTCCAACTGCCTTTGAAGTTAAGTCTCGTCATAGTGACAGATAGTTCGTGCATCGGACGAGAATCAGTTGCCTCTTGCGACACAAATGATGCACGCGGTGGCCCGGCCCGACGACACAATGAAAATCAAGCGTCCGCCAGCGGAAAAACCAGAACTTGTCGCGGCCGAGGCTCCACATTCTTGATGGGAATTCCGGCCGACTAAGTTTGGTTCCGCAAACGTCTGCTGTATCAGCTCGAACCGTGATTGGATGTGTTCGCCCGGAGCTATGCGCAATAAAAAACGCTAGAAGGCGGCAAAGTATCTTCCCAAATACGAATCGTTTGTATGAAAAAATACATCTGTCTACTTGCCGGCGTGGCACTGTTGGCGGCTTGCGAACAAAAGGAAACTACGGTGACTAATCCGCCCGCAGAGAAGAAAGAAAGCACGACAGTGATCAATCAACCTCCAGCCGCGGCGACCAAGCAGGAGAAAACCGAAGTTAACGTGAACACTTCGCCCAAGCCGTAGTCGTCGTTACAAATTGCGTTCCGATGCGGCCGCTCCTCGCGGCCGCGTCACACTTTGTGCCGCAACGGTCTCAGCGCGTGAGTCAGTTTTTGCAACCCCAGTTCGAGTCGCGTCTTTACCGTTCCAAGCGGAGCGTGTGTCGCGGCGGCAATTTCCCTGTGGCTCAATCCCTTGAAGAAAGCCAACTCCACGGCTTCGCGTTGAAATTGAGGCAATGCCCGGATGGTTTTCTTCAAGAAATGATGGAGATCATTCAGAACCAAAGTTCGGGATGCATCGCGACGCGGAGTTTGCGAATCTTGTATGACTTGTTTCTCGTAGCGATCTCGCGCACGACAATAAGCCTGGCGCCGGCGCAATCGGTCGATAGCGCGACGGCGCGCAATGGTCACCATCCAGCCAAGCGGCTTGCCCGCCTTTGGTGAATAGCGACCTGCCTCTTCCCAAACCTGAAGAAAAATTTCCTGTAAAACATCGTCGGCTTCGGCCTCTTCGTGAACAACGCCATCGATCGTCGCTCGCAAACGTTTGCTGTGTCTGCCGTATAACTCGGTGAGCGCGTCGTGACGCCGGCGCGAAATATCTTTCATGAGCACCTCGTCCGGGACAGATCCTGCTCCGGGCTGATCAAGAGTGGAATCGATCATATGCGCTGAGCGTGTGTCCGCAGCGCTGACACAGGCTCACTGCGTTCGTGCTTTCCATTGGCAGCACGCCACCAGTCCGATTCAACCACATGAGACACGAGCGGCGTCGTTCGGTAGATCCATAGATGTGGCCTTGAATTGCAACCTTCGGTTGGGCAGCGCAATTCGTGTTTGCGATTGCCAAAGCGGCGGATTTCCACCTGGCGGCCATTAAATTTTCTTTTGCAGATAATGCAAAGACGCTCGTCATCGAGCGAGCTCCAGGTTCTAAATCGATCTTCGGCGCGCAAGACCGAGAGGCGATCATCAAGTTTAAAATGGCTGGTCATAATGCAAAAGCAGTCTGCTCATTGCTTCGAAAACGCACAATCGGGGCGCTGGATGATTGTGTGATCGGATAAAATCCTACGAGATCACATCTGCCGATTAGCAAACGCTGGTATTGCTGATGGCGGAGTCTGCGGGCCCGCCCAGGGCTGAGGCCCGCAGGAGTTGGAGGGGACCGCCTTACCAACGTCGCTTGAAATGGAACGCGAACTCGCGCAATCGCGATGCGATCCCGTTGTGTCCACCATTGCTGGGCTCGTGCCCTCCGTTGCCGCGCCTAACGGGAGTCGTTACTGCAGCTTCGCGTTCTTCGGCAAGCATCCTCTCCACCTTCGCGAGGATTTCATCCGTAGGCAGTACCCAATCCATCGGAATTGAGTTGCAACGTTCTGTCGGACAACTAACCCGTAGCGCTCCATTGCCTCGTGTCCCGCCCTCTACCTGGATTTGCCGGCCCGTAATGATTTTGCCGCAAACCAAGCAGTAACGTTTTTCCTCCAGAGAACGCCACTGTCGGAACTGATCGAGCCGGTGCAACGCATCCAATTTATCTGCATCCGACAACTTAATTGGAGGAGACAACGTCACGACTGGGCATATTACGTGTGGAGCAGGTAATCGCACAATCGGGCGCGCGGTGGATTGTGGCATCAGTCGAAATCTTACCAGGTGCGTGCTGCAGCCGGGATCGGCGATCCCCGGTAGAAATTCAAATGCTTGGACGGACCCGGCATCACCGATGCCGACTACAGCTAAAAACCACATCCAACTCCGTCGAGGCATGCGTTCTACACGTAAATGAAGAAAAACAGCGGTCGGGTTTCGGGTAGAGGGCGCGTCACGGATTATGCAGCGGCAGCGACAGAACAAATGGAGCTCTATTGCACGGCTCGTCCGGGAAGCCCGTCGGCGGTGCGGCGGCCCCAGTTGTGCTTTCGCGGCGAACTTTGGATCGCGGTGCTTGGGCCAAGCGTGGAAGAAGGCATCGTCGGGATCGGGGCTACTGTCGTGGCGGCTCTGCGCGCGTTCGATGTGCAATACCTGGCTGGCCTGCGTCCGGCAGTTGAGACGGGGAGCAAAGTCGGTGCGCGGCGTCGATCGAACGCCGAAGCCCGGCGTGCCCAGCGCAGCCCTAACTTCGATCTAAAATCCCGCGGCCAGGTTCCAAGTTTCGCGGGACCGTCGTGACGATTCTTCGAATCGCTTGAGCAATTCGGGAGTTTAATCCGGGTAAGAATGCGAGCACGAGCGACCGAATGATTTGGCACAACCGTTCCAACACCGTGATGCGAACACACCAACAGAAAGGATTCATGAGGGGGGAATATTGATGGGAGCAGCACGACGGCGCAGACGCTGGAGAATCTCTAGATCGAAACGCACACGGCAAAGGTCGAGCAAACCCTCGGCGCAATGGCGACCGGAAATGCCGCGTGACAATGGATATTCCGAGGCTGAAGGCATCGATAAGCTCCTCCTCTCAGCCCTGAGGTACTGGGAGGTTAAGCGTGATCTAATTGACGAGCGTAGGGAAGCAAGAGGTTGGTAGCCGTTCCTTTATGAGCAAATGGCGTCCGACTGTCCACCAGGTTGAATTCGACATTGTTGCCACGAAGTTAGATACGATCGATTCCGGCAACCGTCCTCGCACAGGCCAGCGTTTTTCTGAAAAGCTAAGCTACTTCCGCGGCTTGATCCTCTGTGTCTCCTTGTTTCGCAGGCCATCGTGCGAATGCCCGAGTTCGAGTTCGCCTCTCGGTTACAAATAAATTTCGCGGCCTCCTGGCGTTTCGCGCGCCAGACACTACTTCGCTCCAGATTTATCTGTAAAAATCTCTCGACGTGAGGCATTGTTAGAAAGGCGTGCCCTCTAAAGCAAAAACAAAAAAGCCCCGGGCGCAGCGGCGGGCTGTGATGGCGGCCAAAGCGCCACGTGCGTCCAAGAGCAGGACAACGGCAAACAAATCCCCTGCCTGCCCAATAGTCGGTATCGGCGGCTCAGCCGGCGGGTTTGAAGCGGCAATGGAACTGTTGCGCAATTTGCCGTCGAGAACCGGCATGGCGTTTGTGATCGTGCAACATCTCGATCCGCATCATGCCAGCCGGCTTCCTAATTTGCTCGGCAAAGTGACGGCGATGCCAGTGAGCGAAGTCACACAAACGACGACGCCAAAACCGAACACGGTTTACGTGCAGCCGCCGAACAAATGTGTCATCGCCAAGGATGGCACGCTCACAGTGGTTCAGCGTGAGGAGCGGCTCAACGTTGCAATCGACCACTTTTTTGAATCGCTCGCCGAAGAATGTGGATCGCGCGCCATCGGCATCGTCCTCTCCGGAACCGGCAGCGACGGCACAGCCGGTCTGCGCGCGATCAAAGCGGCCGGCGGTTTGACGTTCGCCCAAAATCAAGAGAGCGCGAAGTTCGACGCGATGCCGCGGAGCGCGATCCGCGCAGGCTTTGTCGATCTTGTTCTGACGCCGCGCGAAATTGCGCGCGAAATCGAGCGCGTCGCCAATCATCCCTATATCCGGCGGGGACTGAGCGATCCGGAGGAAATCGAAAAAGCCGCCTATCGCCAGGCGGACGATCTGGGCCGCATCTTTTTGTCGCTGAAAAAGCAAATGGGTGTCGATTTCAGCGCCTACAAGGAAAGCACGCTGATCCGGCGGATCCAACGGCGAATGGCGCTGCACCGGATCGAAAAGATAAGTCAATACGCGCGGTTCCTGCGCGACAACAAAAAGGAAATCGAAGCGCTCTTTGACGATTTGCTCATTAACGTGACGCGCTTTTTTCGGGACCAAGCACTGTTCCGCGCGTTAAAGAAACGTTTCCTGCCGGCTCTGCTCAAAAACAAAAGCAAAGATCGACAACCTGAGTTGCGCGCGTGGATACCGGGTTGCGCGACTGGCGAAGAAGTGTATTCGCTCGCCATTTGCATTCTGGAAACGCTCGGCAGCGGTCTATCCAAAATGCGCATCCAGATTTTCGGCACCGATCTGAGCGAGTCGGTGATCGAACATGCGCGGCTGGGAATTTATTCCAGCGCGATCGAAAAGGACGTGTCGTCCGCGCGATTGAAACGATTTTTCGTGAAGCGGGACGGCAGTTACCAAATTCATCGCAACGTGCGCGACATCTGCACGTTCGCGCGGCAAAACATCTGTGTCGACCCGCCCTTTTCCCGGCTGGACCTGATCAGTTGCCGCAACGTCCTCATTTATTTGAGCCCGGAACTGCACAAGCGCTGCATCCCGCAGTTTCATTACGCTCTCAATTCCGGCGGCTACTTGATTCTCGGGCCGGCCGAATCGGTGGGCCTGTACGACGAGCTTTTCAAATTGGCGGACAAGAAAAATAAAATTTACGTGAAAGCAGCCGTGACCACGCCGCACACGATGGACCTCATCCCGCAGCTTGGCCTTGAACTCGCGCGCTTCGGGACAAGATCGACAGCCGGTGCTGGCGCAAATTTCGGGGGCGATCTTTTGAAAGTGGCCGACCGCATCATGCTCGGTGCCTACGCGCCGGCGGCGGTCGTGATCGATCAAGATATGCACGTGCAACAATTCCGCGGCCGGACGGAGTTGTTTCTCGAACACGCGCCCGGTCCGGCGACATTCAATCTCCTCCAGCTTGCGCGACCGACTCTGGTAGCAGACCTGCGCGCCACGATTAAGCACGCCATCAAGACGGACAAACCCGCGCGGAAAGAGCGAGCGAGAATTAAGCTCAAGGGCAGAAGCTACGAAATAAATATTCAGGCTGTGCCATTCAAAATCCCAGGCTCCGACAAATCGTGGCTGCTGGTCATTTTTGACGAGACCACCAAAGGAACCAAGCTGGCGAAAGTGCCGCGGGCGCTGGGGAAAACGGCTGCGCAACGCGACGTGGCTGAGCTGCACCGGGAATTGGCCGCTTCCAAAGAGTCGTTGCAAACCATCATCGAAGAGCAGGAGGCGACCAATGAAGAACTGAAGTCGGCCAACGAAGAAATTGAGTCGAGCAATGAAGAACTGCAATCGACCAACGAAGAACTCGAGACGTCGAAGGAAGAATTGCAATCGACCAACGAAGAGCTGACCACGCTGAACGAAGAGCTGAGCAATCGAAACCTCGAGATGATGGAGCTGACCAACGAGCTGAACAATCTGCTGGCCAGCATTCAAATGCCGATCGTGATGGTGGACAATGCGTTGACGGTGCGGCGGGCAACGCCTGCCGCGCGCGCGGCGTTTAATATTTTGCCCACCGACATCGGCCGTCCGCTAAGCGAGCTGCGGCCAAACATTGACGTGCCCGATTTGGAAAACGTTTTGCGCGAAGTGATCGAGACCTTGGGCACGCGCGAGCGCAAAGTGACCGATAAAGGCGGCCGCAAGTATTCGCTTCGGGTGCGGCCGTATCGCACGACCGACAACAAAATCGACGGGGCCGTTCTCACGCTCGTGGATATCGATGGAACGAAGAAAAAGCGATGAAACTAAAACAGGCAGCGAGACGAAAGATGTCTCGTCGCGTAAATAAGAAGCACCGGGCAAAGCGTGATGGCCAAAACCGGGATGGTGCCGTCCGACGCAATCGCAAATCCATTCGAGCAGCCACGAAAATGACGAAAGGAACGCCCGGGACGGTCAGGAAGAATGGCGCGCCTGTTCGTTCCAGGGGCGTGCCAGCGTTCCGGAATCCAAAAATCGAACTGGAAGCCGCCATTCAGCGATTTATCGATCTTTACGATTTTGCGCCGATCGCGTACGTCAGCTTCGACCGCGCCGGACGGATTGAGGAAGCCAATCTGGCGGCGACCGAGTTGCTTGGTGAGCCGCGGGATCGGTTAATCGGCCGGCCGTTCGCGTTCTACGTGGGCGATTTGGATTCGTTCATGCGGCACTTGCTTTATTGCCGCACGTCGCAGCAACAGGTGGAAACGGAATTAGAGTTGAAGCCGAGAAAAGGCGAGCGGATTCCGGCGCTCCTTTGTAGCAGGCCGATTACTTCGACGACGAGAAACGGCGCGCTGCTCTATCAAACCGCCATCATGGATTTGAGTGAGCGCAAACGCGCAGAGGAAGCGTTGCAGGAGAGTAGCCAGCGACTGCAAGCAACTTACGAACGCGCGCCGATTGGCATCACCGAATGTTCACCGGAGGGGAAATACGTTGGCGCGAACGAAGAGTTCTGCCGCATTCTGGGATACAGAAAAGAGGAGCTGATGCAACGCGGCATCAAAGATGTAACACACAAAGAAGATTATTCGCGCGAGATCAAACTGCATCGTCAACTCGTGGCAGGTGAGATTCCGTTTTATGAAATTGAAAAACGTTTCGTGCGAAAGGACGGAGCGATTATCTGGGTTCAAATACTGCGCTCGCTCGTGCGCCATGCCGACGGGACCCCGCTATACACGATCGGCGCAGTGCGCGACGTCACTGAGCACAAAGCTGCTGAAGAAAAAGTGAAGTGGCTTGCTGCCTATCCACGGGATAATCCAAACCCGATTCTGGAATTCGATTTGGAAACGAATGCGATTTACTACGCGAATCCCACCACCTTTGAAGCATTTCCCGACCTGCAACGCCTGCAACTTCGACATCCCTTTGTTGTCCGGGTGATGCAAGCCGCCAAGCCGCTGCTCGAAGGCAGAACAAAAGCCGTTCACGCTGAAATCAACGTCGGCAAATCGTGTTACGCAGCGACCGCGGTCCGCATTCCAAAAACCAGACGCCTGCGCGTCTACAGTAGTAACATTAGTGAGCGCAAACATGCGGAATCAGCTTTGCAAGAGTCGAAAAGACTGCTGGAAGCGCGCGTCCGCGAGCGAACCCACGAGTTAGACGCGGCAAATACAGAATTAAAAAAAGAGATCGCGCGTCGCAAGGGGCTGGAAGGAGAGATTCTTGCTGTTTCCGACCGGGAGCAACAGCGGCTGGGTCAGGAACTACATGACGGAGTATGCCAACACCTCACCGCGGTCGCATTCATGGCGCGCTCGGTCGCGTTGCGTCTGAAGAACCATCGTGTCATCGAAGTAAGTGATATCGAGAAAATCGCGCAGCTAGTAAACCAAGGTGCGAGCGACATGCGCAATCTTTCCCGCGCTTTGCATCGGAGCGACATCGACGCGCCCAGACTGACTGGTGCATTGCAAGATTTGGTTGACCGGGAAATCTGGAGAGTGCCCTGCCGGCTGGAAGTCAAACCGTCATTTCAAATTGAGGATGACGCAGTTGCGGCGCAGCTCTATCGCATCGCCCGCGAAGCAGTGATTAACGCCAGCAAGCATGCGCAAGCGCGGGAAATTGTCGTCAGACTGGAGCGATCGCCAGGGGGAATGGTTTTGCGGGTAACCGATGATGGTGTCGGATTTTCAAATGGGGCGGAACTGAGACGAGGCCTCGGTTTTCACATCATGAATTACCGCGCTCAATTGATGGGCGGCCGTTTGGAAATCGACTCCCCAAAACGAGGCGGCACGCGCGTGTCCTGTTATTTACCGAATAAGGCATTACAATCGCGCAAGAAAGAAAACGCCAGGTCAGGGCTCCCAGGGAAAATCGCAAAGGCATTGGCGGCCTTGATCTAAATTTCCTACATCGGGCGAGCCGCCGAGCGGCGAATCGCTAAAGAGAACTAGAGGAAAACTCATGACTCGCAGTGCGACAACGCCAGCCGAACCGCCCACAGCTCAAACCAACGTTGCGCGCGCGTCAAAGAAGAATCCCCGATGCGATCCACCGGAGGCAAAACGCATCGTGATCGTGGATGATCACCCGCTATTTCGAAAGGGACTCCAGGAAATGATTCATTCCGATGGGACCTTCGCCGTCTGCGGCGAAGCAGGGAACGCCGCGGAAGCCATGCAGATCATTCGCAAACTGGCTCCCGATATGGCGATTGTCGATCTCAGTTTGCCGGGCGCTAATGGGATTGAGCTTATCAAAAACATCCGCGCAGAATTTCCGAGGCTGCCAATTCTCGTGCTCTCGATGCATGATGAATCGCTCTACGCAGTGCGCGCGCTGCGTGCCGGAGCGGACGGTTACGTTATGAAACACGAAGCAATGGGCAATGTGATCAACGCAATCCGCGAAGTTTTTAACGGACACCCTTATCTCAGCCCGGCCATGGCGGCGCAGGTGATAACAAAATTCGCCCATCGTCAGGCCGAAGGCGAGACCGATGCCGTGGAGAGACTGAGCGATCGCGAACTGGAAATCCTGGAACTAATCGGCAAAGGCCACGAAGTCCGTCAGATTGCAAAGCTGCTGCATCTGAGCCCCAAGACGGTGGAAACCCACCGGGCCCACATCAAAGACAAACTGGATCTGAAAAATTCGCGCGAAGTCGCACGCTTTGCCCTGCAATGGCTCGACGCACGCGACACGTGATGGGTCGGACCCCGTCTCACTCACACCAGCCTTCAGCCGGTGGATCGCGCATTCTGCCGTGACAAAGCCGTTTCTAACGGCTTTCATCATCTCATTAACACCGGCTTTTAAGCCGGTTTCTGCTGAGCGCCAATGGCGCTGCTTCAAACCCCTGGGGCATCGCCCCAGGAAATGTGAAATCCAAAGGGCGCGAGCGCTGAAAGCGCGATTCACTTTCAGCCCTACTTCGTCCACCATTGGCGTATGCCCCAATCGCTAAGCAACGTGATGGTCAGCTGAATCGCGCTTTCAGCGCTACATAACTGGATAATCTGAGCCCTGGGGCGATGCCCCAGGCTAGGAATCAGACAGCGCCTTTGGCGCTAAACAGATGGTGCGTTGATCTCTCGTGTCGCAAGAGGCATCGAATGGTGGTTACTCGGCTGCCTCCAGAGTTTCACTTTTGTTCACCCGCGACCGGGCGCATATTTCCCGTGATGGATGCAATGAACCGCGACGCGGTGGAGGAACTGCTTCAGACCTATGGCGAAACCGGCGGCATAAACTATCTCGCCGCCGCCGCCACGCTGCCTTCACGTCTCGCCATCGAAGCGGCGTGCACGGAGCTGATGAGCTTGATGTTTCCCGGTTTCCGCAGTCAGGCGCTGGTGAGCTCCGAAGACCTGGTCGATACAACGCGCACTCGCATCAGGAATTTGCACGCACGATTGAAAACGGAAATTTGCAGAAGCCTTGGAAAAATTCCGCCTGACGAGGAAACCGAAGCTAAGGCGGAAGAAGTTTTGAGTGTCTTCCTGAAGGAATTGCCCGCCGTGCGTCGCCTGCTTTGGACGGACATCGACGCCGCTTACGAAGGTGATCCGGCTGCGAAAAGTTACGAGGAAATCATTCTCGCTTACCCGGCACTGGAGGCAATCGCGATTTATCGAATGGCCCATTTGCTTTACGACAAAGTGCCGCTGATCCCGCGTATCATGACCGAATGGGCGCACAGCCGGACGGGAATTGATATTCATCCCGGGGCGGAGATCGGCTCGCACTTCTTCATTGATCACGGAACCGGCGTGGTCGTTGGCGAGACCACCAAAATCGGATCGCACGTGAAACTTTATCAGGGCGTGTCATTTATTGCCCGCTCGCTCTCAGCAGGTAAGGCGTTGCGGGGAAAAAAACGCCACCCAACGATTGAAGACGGTGTTTGCATTTATGCCGGAACCACGATCATGGGTGGCGATACTGTGATCGGCGCCAATTCCACCATCGGCGCGAATGTTTTTCTGACAAAGAGCGTTCCACCGAACTCTCTCGTCTATTACGAGGAGAAAGAAGTTGCAATTGTGCGAAAGCGAGAGAAGCGGCCCTCAACCACGGATGATGAATTTCGCGAATGAAGATAGCAGGTAGTGTTGGCGCGCTGCGCCGACCGGACGCCGCAGCGCAGCGTCCCTACCAGAGGTACGAGGATGAGCAAGAGTAAGATTAGGATTAAGCGGAAGAGGAAGACTGGATGATCTACCTTGATTACAACGCGACGACGCCATTATGTGACGCAGCGCGCGAGGCGATGATGCCGTACCTTGACCGGTGTTTCGGCAACCCGTCGAGCGTACATGCAGCCGGTCGCGAAGCGCGCGCAGCGATCGATAATGCACGCGATAAGTTGGCGGCGTTACTACGTATCAAACCGCATGAAATTATTTTCACCGGCGGCGGAACGGAGTCGTGCAATCTGGCTGTGCTTGGCCTGGCGCGCTCTCGACCAGCGGGCGGCCTGCCCGCCGCAGCCTTAGCGAAGGCGGGTCATATCATCTCGGCCAAAACCGAACATCACGCAGTGCTCAATGCTATCGAGCACTTGGAAAAGCATGAAGCGGTCGAAGTGACATGGCTCGATGTTTCGCGTGACGGAATCGTCGATGTTGATCAACTCGCAAAGTCAATCCGCCCTGAGACGCGGCTCGTGTCGATTATGACTGCAAACAATGAGACCGGCGTGATTCAGCCGCTGCGCGAAATCTCGCAGATTTGCCGCGAGCGCGGCGTCCTTCTGCACAGCGATATGGTCCAGGCGTTCGGCAAAATCGATGTCGATCTTTCGCTGGTCGATGCCGCCAGTTTCGCCGCACACAAGTTTTATGGGCCGAAGGGCGCGGGATTTCTATTCCTGCGAAGCGGGTTGTCCATCCAACCGATCATGTTTGGTGGCGCGCACGAAAACGAACGACGCCCCGGCACGGAAAACGTTGCCGCAATCGCCGGAATGGCGGCGGCAGCAGCCGAATGGACACAGCGCGATCTCGCACGCGAACAGGAGCGTGAAGCCCGCCTCCGCGACGAACTGTGGATGCGAATCTCGCAGAACATTCCCGCCGCGAAACAGAACGGCGAAGGCGCGCCACGGCTGGCCAACACTTTGAACGTCAGCTTGCTCGGACTCGATTCCGAGATGCTCTTAATTGCGCTCGATCTGGAAGGCGTCTGCGCGTCCAGCGGCTCTGCATGCATGGTCGGTTCTGTCGTGGCGTCGCATGTCTTGCTCGCGATGGGCTTACCGGTCGAGCGCGCGCGCTCCGCTGTACGTTTTTCGCTCGGCAAATGGACGACTGCTGATGAAATCAAAGAGGCTGGAGACGCTGTGCAGAAAATTGTCGAACGTTTGCACACGCGAAAGAGCGCGTATGCCGTTGCTTAGGCAACTTGAATTCGCGTTCCGTAGCACGGGCATCCTGCCTGTGGGGCAACCGGGCGTCTCGCCTGGCGAGTTGGTAATCGAGCAGGAAGGCTCGCCCCAGCTAGTCCATCCCGTGCCAGGCAAGATGCCCACCGGCCCCACAGCCGGGACGGCCGTGCTACTACAAACAGCGCGCGAACTTTTACGCGCTCACGGCGCGGATCGAATCGCGCGCGAACTCCGTGTCGAATGGAATTCCCGTCAGAAAACAACCGCTGGTCGCGCCGATTATTGTCAGAAACTCATTTCGCTAAACCCGCAGCTATTTGAACATCCCGCTGAAATCGATCGCACTCTGCGACACGAACTCGCTCATATTCTCGCTCAGTTTCGCGCTGGCCGGCGCCGCGTCCTGCCACACGGAGCCGAATGGCGGCAGGCTTGCTGCGATTTGGGAATCGCCGACGAGAAGCGCTGCCACAATCTTCCTTTCAAGGTCAGCGAAAGCGCTCGGCGGTACGTGTACAAATGTCCGCAATGCCAGCGCGATTTTCCCCGGGTCCGTCGGATTATGCGCGCTGTCGCATGTCTTGCCTGTTGCCGCGCGCATAACGGCGGAGAATTCGACGCGCGGTTTCGACTAAAGCTGGTGAGATTGTAGTGGCGTTTGTGTCAAACGCCGAATTACAGGCGCTTGGCACAAGCGCCTCTACAATGCTTTGTCTTCCGTCTTAACATTTTTCTCTCCGCGCAATTTCGCCTGGATGAACATGTCGATCTCGCCATCCATCACAGCTTGCACGTTGCTCGTTTCTGCACCTGTGCGGTGATCTTTCACCATTTGATACGGCTGAAAAACGTACGAGCGAATCTGATTTCCCCACGCGATCTCGCCCTTTTCGCCGTATTGCCGCTCCATCTCGGCACGCTTCTTGTCTTCCTCAAGCTGGTAAAGTTTTGCTTTTAACATTTTCATCGCCAGCTCACGGTTACGTCCCTGGCTGCGTTCGGCCTGGCACGCGACCACAATTCCTGTCGGCTTATGCAGGATGCGCACCGCAGTCTCGACTTTGTTGACGTTTTGCCCGCCTTTGCCGCCGCTGCGAAACGTGTCGATCTCCAGATCGGCTGGATTAATTTCAATCGGCGCGGCATCGCCAATTTCAGGAACAACATCGACGCTCGCGAACGAAGTATGCCGCCGTTTGTTCGCATCGAACGGCGAAATGCGCACGAGCCGGTGTACGCCACGCTCTGTTTGCAGATGTCCGTAGGCATATTCGCCGGTCACGAGCAAAGTGACCGATTTGATGCCCACTTCTTCCCCCTGTTGAATGTCCACCGTCTGCGATTTGAACCCGCTTCGCTCAATCCAGCGCTGGTACATCCGCAACAGCATGTCGGCCCAGTCGCATGACTCGGTGCCGCCCGCTCCCGAATGAATCGTGACAAATGCATTCGCACCGTCGTTCTCACCGGAAAAAAACTGTCGCAGTTCGAATTCTTGCAGTTTGTGAAGCAGCCGATCATGTTCCGCCGCGACTTCTTTCTCGGCGTGCGCGCGGTGCGCCGCGTCGGGTTCTTCCGCAGCCAGCTGTTGCAATGCGCTAAAATCCTCAATCTCGCGCTCCAGTTCCTCGAACGGATTAATCAGCGAGCGCAATCGAGAAACTTCCTCGACATCTGCCTGAGCGCGCTCGCGGTTCGACCAGAAATCCGACGCGGCCATGCGCCCTTCAATTGCAGCTAAATCTTTTCGCAGCCTCGCAACGTCAAAGAAACCTCCGCAGCTCGCGTACGCGCGATTTCAGATCCTCAGCATCTGGAATGGAGATTTCCGTTGGCATGGAAAAAGGTAATTGAAATCGCAACGAAGCGCAAAGCTTGTAGCGGCATTTGTATCAAACGCCGGGGGAGTCGGAGTTGAAAGGCGCTTGGCACAAGCGCCTCTACACTCAACGGCGCGCGGAATCGTTCGGCTTCGGTTTGGCGCGCGCGGTCTCGAGGCGGAAAATTGTTTCGCCCTGTTTCATCAGGTCGAGGCGATCGCGCGCAATCGTTTCGAGATACGTCACGTCCGTCTTAAGCAAATTCACCTCGCGCGTCTGACGTGCGAGCAAGGTTTGCTGTTCATTGACCTTTTGTTGGAGGTTGTCGATCTCCGCGCGGCTCTGCATAAGCTTCTTGTACGGCGGCACAAACAAGCTCACGATCACGAGCCAGATCGCAATGATCAGCAAGACGAGAAGAATCCGGTTCAGTCGCTGCCAAACGGAAGCTTCGCGACGCGCGCGGAAATCGCCGTAGGGGTGATCCACTTTGCCCAGTGTAACGCCATACACAGCTTTGTCACCAAGTTCCTCCGCTGGCTCCGGCACAGGGATCGAAAGCGCCGAAAGGAGCTTGCCGTTGAGCTCGTCTGAGGGCCGTGAGATTCCCATTGGCAATTTGTCGGAGGCGCGGATAATCTGAGCGCGATGATTCACTTAGCCAAACTGGGGAGGCTTGCGTTAGTGGCGAGCGTTTTCGCAACGGCGGGCGCCGCGGAGACCGGACGTCTGTCGTCCGATCAACTGTCAAAAGCGGCAAAAAGCGATTCGATCAGCATCCCGACACCGGGCGAACTTTTTGCCGCGCTTGGAAAGTCGGGAAAGACGAACTGGGCAGGGCAGTACCGCGGCCCGATCCCGGCGACGTACCGCAACCGCGCGCAGATCGCGCTGAACCTGGGCGGTTTAATCGCCGACGGTTTTATTGCTGTCGAAGCGAAGGACGGTCAGCAGGTTAAAAACATCGGATCGGACATCATCAAGCTGGCAAAGGCGCTGGGAGTGAGCGAAAAGCTACTTGCCCGCGGCAATAGCATAAATGAGTTCGCCGAGCACAGCGAATGGGACACGGTACAGGAAGAACTAGAAGCGACGGAAAACGAGGTGAAATCTTCAATGCAAACGCATGCCGACCAGGACCTCGTAATCCTGGTGACTCTCGGTGGCTGGATTCGCGGCACCCAGGTCGTCACTGCAGCGATCATGCAGGACTACAATGAAGACAGCGCAAAGGTGCTGCGGCAACCAGCGCTGGTCCGCTTCATGCAGTCAAAAATTAATGAAATCTCGCCCGAATTACGCGGGGAACCCCTGGTCAAGAATGTGAGCGAACAGCTCGGGGAAATCGAGAAGCTAGTTTCGTTTCCATCGGGGAAAGCGCCAACGGTAGATGATGTACGGAAAGTCAACAAATCGGTTGGCAAGGCAATAACAGAAATAGAGAGCAAAGACTTACCGAAATGAAACGCTGTCTGCCGTTTATTGTTTGGTTTTTGGTGTTGGGTACCAACATTGCCGTCCGCGCTGAAACGGATGCCGAGGTGAACGCGCGCAAAGACGCGCTGGACGTTGCCGGAGCATTTTCAAACGATGGCTTCAAGATCCGCGACGGACATTGGTGCGGGGTTGTCAAGCCACACGAACACGCGCTCGTCGCTGTGAATCTTTACGCGGGAAATCAGTACTGGTTCTCCGTTGGCGCCACGGAACCGGTGAAACAAATTGCCGTCAGCGTTTATGATGAAACCGGGAAACAGGTGACGACGGAAAACTACGACAACGGGGACAAAGCCGCGGCTGGATTTTCCCCGGCTAACAGCGGTCAGTACGTTGTCTCGGTCGATGTAGTCGAAGGCGGCGAAGGCAGCTTCTGTCTCGTCTATTCGTACAAGTGACAAGTTAAACGATGAAGCGAAACGAGCTTGTCGATTCGTAGTGCAACGTCCGCAGTCTAAAAGGTAGCAAGTTGTCAACGCCAGCGACCATGATTTCGCTCCAGGTTTTCTACGAGGGACATGTGCAAGGCGTCGGCTTCCGCTGGTCTGTGCGCGATGTAGCTAAAGGATTTGATGTAACCGGCTGGGTGCGCAACCTGGCGGATGGCCGCGTCGAACTTCACGTTACAGGTGACGACGATGAAGTGCGCGCATTCCTCGATGGCATCAGGCAAGGCGAACTGCATTCCCTGATTCACAAGCAAACCGAAAATAAGCTGGACAAACCTGTCACTGCCCGCGGTTTTGACATTCGCCATGACTAACTCGGCGGTCGCAGTTCACGGACTGACCAAAATTTTCCCGGTGCCGTTTCATCGACAATCGGTTGTCGCGGTGAAGGACCTCAACCTGCGCATCGAACCCGGCGAGGTGTACGGCCTGCTCGGACCGAATGGTTCCGGTAAAAGCACGACCTTGAAAATTATTCTCGGTTTGGTGTCTCCTACGCGCGGTGGCACGGAAATTTTTGGATGCGATAGTCGTCTTGTCGAAAGCCGGGAAGCAGTCGGTTTCCTTCCGGAGAATCCGTATTTCTACAAGTATCTTACCGGAAAAGAAACGTTGCGTTTCTTTGGGCGTCTCTGCGGGCTGCGAGGCGCCGCATTAAAGAATCGAGTCAACGAATTGCTGGATCTTGTCGGCTTAACCAAAGCGCGCAACCGCCGGCTTGGCACTTATTCCAAGGGAATGTTGCAGCGCATCGGTCTTGCTCAAGCGCTGATTCATGACCCCAGGCTGCTGGTGTTGGATGAACCCACTGCTGGTGTCGATCCGGCAGGGTCGCGCGACATTCGCGATCTAATCCTCGAGCTGAAAGGCCGCGGAATCACTGTGCTTCTCTCTTCGCACTTGCTCGCGCAAGCACAGGAAATCTGCGATCGTATCGGCATTCTGGCCAATGGTGTGCTGGTGCGCGAAGGGCACTTGCAGGAACTGATCGCGATCGAAAATCAAACCGAGCTAGTTATCACGGACGCCTCCGAAGAGCTGATCCGTGAGATCGAATCGACCGTTGCCCGCTCAAACGGGAAACTGATCGAGCGGCGCAAATCTACGACCACACTGGAAAGATTATTCCTCGAGGCCACCAGAGCCGACGAAACCAAAATGCAGAGCAACGAAGAGGCGCGGAACGAAAAATGAGTAACGGCGAAACCGCTTCAACGCTTCAGCAGTTTAACACTTCAACATCCGCGAAGCGGTATCGACCCTTCTCTTTCTCTCGCATTTACGCGATCACAATCAACACTGTTACCGAACTGACACGCCTGAAGGTCTTTTATGTGCTCCTGATCTTTGGACTTCTTTTGATCGGCAGCTCGATCTTCATGGCGCAGTTCTCTTTTCAGCAGGAATTTCAAATCTTGAAAGACGTTTCGCTCGGGGCGATCTCGATTTTTACATCCCTTCTGGCGATCGTTGCCACTGCGCGACTCCTGCCACAAGACCTCGATGACCGGATACTTTACACGATTCTTGCGAAACCAGTACCGCGCTTCGAATACATTCTGGGAAAAATTGCTGGAGTGCTTCTGTTGTTGGCGATTAGCACGCTGGTGATGGGGGCAGCGTTTCTGCTCGTATTGTACATCCGCGAACAGGCTGTTGTGCACGCGACATTGCAACAAATGTCCAATGCGCCCCGGGATCAAGTCGCTGATGCCGTCCGCATCATCCAATCGTCCGCGTTCAACATCGACATTTTTCCAGGAATTGTGATCATTTACCTGAAGGCGTGCCTCCTCGCAGCGCTCACCCTGTTCGTTTCCACATTCGCCACGTCAAATATCTTCACCATCGTTGTGATGGCTTTCATTTATTTCATCGGGCACCTGCAAGCGACCGCCCGCGAATATTGGCTGCACGAACACAGCAGTGGACTGGTTAGCCGCATTTTTCTCGCGATAGTGGCATTGTTGTTCCCGGACCTGCAGGCCTTCAATTTAGTTGATGACATTATCGCCGGCACCGCAATTTCTCTCAGCGTCTTTGCCAAGACTGCTTTGCTCGGAGTTTTCTACACTACCATCTACACGCTGCTGGCCACGTTTGTATTTTACGGGAAAGAACTGTGATGCGGACAATCATCGTGCTGGCAGTGTTGATCGGGCTCGGCTTCTTGAAGTTACCAATCGAACGCAACCTGGCGGAGCTGCATCGACAGGAACATTTTCGGGGCGTCGAATTTAACCTCGATCTTCGTGAAAAACTCGGGCAACTCGGTTTCGTCGCGGCGTTGAGCGGGTTTCGAGCGATTGTGGCGGATGGCCTTTTTCTTCAGGCATATACAGCGTGGGAAAACACAGAATGGGGGCGCATGCTGTTATTGTTCCGGCACATCACGACGCTGCAACCACGGGTGATGCTGTTTTGGGATACGGCAGCCTGGCACATGGCATGGAACGCCAGCGTTGCCGCGATGAACGATCAAAACCAACCGCGCCTTGCGCTGCGAGTCAAAGCGCAGCGTGAATATTTTGGCTTGGGCAAGGATTTCCTCGAACGCGGAATAAAGAATAATCCGGATCGCCCCGATCTCTACGAAGCGCTTGCCCGGCTTTATAAGGAGAAATATAAAGATCACGAGCGCGCTTCCGAATTTTACGCGAAGGCCGCGGCCTTGCCTGGGGCGCGGCCGTTCGACAAGCGCTTCTCGGCCTATGAGCTTGCTTACTGCGAAGGGCGCGAACGCGAGGCATATGAGCGCCTCCGCCACTTGTATGACGAGGGTCCGCAGGAGCGGCTGCCTACGTTGATCGCACGGCTGAAATTCCTCGAAGACAAACTTGGAATCCCGCAGGAACAACGAATTCCAGACAAGCCGAACAAAACGGCTAAATAGTTAACTCGCCTGATCGCAGACTGGTTCGGAGTTGACGTTAACATTTTGGCGAGCAAGCGATTGTCGTCACGCTGTAACGCTGTAACGTTTTGACCGCTCGCCGGTTTAATTTTTTGACAATGCGGTTCGCAATTTTGAGTGATATCCACGCTAATCTCGAAGCGCTCGAAGCAGTGCTCGCGGATGCACGCGACCGCAGATGTACCCACTTTATTTGTTTAGGAGACGTGGTCGGTTATAACGCCAACCCGCGAGAATGCCTTGATCTTGTCCGGGAACTGGATTGCCCCGTGGTAAAAGGCAATCACGATGAGGAGGTAACACTTTCCGCTTCCTCGGAACATTTCAACGAGTTGGCCGAGCGCGCCATTCAATGGACCCGTGACACCTTAACGGATCCGGATAAGGAATGGCTGCGCAAGTTGCCTTTACAAAAGCGAGTACATGATTTCACGATCGTGCACGCGACACTCGATACGCCCGGCCAATGGGGCTATGTCTTCAGCAATCTCGACGCTGTCGCAAGTTTCACCTACCAGCGCACTGCCGTCTGTTTTTTCGGCCATACCCACGTGCCGATGGTGTTCGTTCGCGACCAGGGTGTCCGGCAGGAGAGAATCGAACACGTCCGCATCGAGCCGGGCAAGAAGTACTTCATCAATGCAGGCAGCGTAGGACAACCGCGCGACGGAAATTGGCACGCAGCATATTGCATTTACGATGTCGAAAATAAACTGGTGGAACTCGTGCGCGTAAAATACGACGTGGCCAACGCGCAAAAGAAGATTTCCAAAGCCGGTCTGCCGCAGCTCCTCGCCGAGCGGCTCGCACTTGGCCGTTGACGCTTCGCCGTTTGCACACGAAAGCGTCAATTGGCGGCAGGATCCCTCCGTCGTCTCACCACAAACTCCGCAAGTGGCAAATCCCGCGGATAAGTAATTTTGAAATTGAACTCGTCGTTCAGAACGAGAACCACCTTGCGACCGAGTCGCTCGACCGCTGAAACTTCGTCCGTCACGAAAAGATTTTCTGCGTAAACCGCGCGATACGCCTCTTCGATCAGCTGTCGCTCGAAAATCTGCGGTGTTTGCATTGCGTAAAGCTGATGTCGATCAACTGAGCCGCTGACCAGGAAGTCGGTGTCTGCTCGTTTTAATGTGTCGTTAATTGGTTCAGCCAAAGCGGCGGCACCATGATTTACGCATTGCTGAAACACGCGCTCGATCTGTTCGGGAATAACTAGCGGCCGCGCGGCATCGTGCACCGCGACATATTTTGTGAATGAGTCGAGATGATCCAAGCCGGTGCGCACGGAATCCTGCCGGCGTTCGCCACCCGGGATGATCGACCGAATCTTCTCAAAATTTTCTTCGCGAACGATCTTTTTGATTTCGTCATGTCGATCTGCGTGGGCAACGACGATGATTCCATCGACGCACTTGGCATCCTCAAATGCGCTTATCGTGCGCGCGATGACCGTTTTCCCTGCTATTACTGCAAACAATTTGTCGAAGCCCATGCGGCGGCTGTCACCGGCCGCGACGAGGATGCCTGTCAGCATTGGAATCAAAAACGCCGAACATCGAACGTCGGACATCCAATCCCGAACGGTAGCTCTGTAAATTCGACGTTGAGCATTCGATGTTGGCCGTTGGGCGTTTGCTTCACGACAATTGCTTTTGCACTTCCGCGCTCAGTGTTTTGCCGTCGGCGCGACCACCGACTTTCCCCTGCAACGCTTTCATCACCGCGCCCATCTGAGCTTTCGACTTAGCGCCAACCTCAGCAATTGTTTCCCGGACGAGTTTCGAAATTTCATCGGCGCTCATCGCCTGCGGTAAATACGCATTAAGGATCGATAATTCCTGTTTCTCCTTGTCAGCAAGCTCAACGCGGCCGCCTTTTTCAAAGCTCTCGATTGAATCCTGGCGTTGTTTTGCTTGTTTGCGAATTACCTGTGCAGCTTCGGCGTCGCTCAGCTCAGCATCCGCATCTGATTTTGCGATCGCGGCGTACTTCAGCGCCGATTTTAACATGCGCAGAACCCCCAGCTTAGTGGTGTCTTTGGCGCGCATCGCTTCCTTAAGATCCGAATCGACGCGTTCGATAATGCTCATGCGCCAAACTACGTAGCCAAACGTAATTGTCGATCTGTAGCCGTCGCCCCGGGGGCGACGCCCGCTTCGCCCAGCGAAGCGGCTACAGGTTCTCAGCTACATTCGAGCCGCGCACTCACGAACGGATTCGACGGCGCCTACAGAAATCACATCCACTTCTTTGCGAGCCCGCCGCAACAAAGCCGCCAGCACGCTCCCTGGTCCAAGTTCGATAAAATAATTGCAACCAAGATCGATCAGCCGCTTCACGCAATCGAACCACCGCACAGTCCCTGTGACTTGATCCTGCAATGCGCGACGGATTTCAGCAGGCGTTGTCACCTCCATTCCGGTCACGTTGCTCATTACAGGAAAACGCGGCGATGCTATTGGAACGTCCTGAAGCACGGCACCAAGTTTCTCGTACGCGCTCTCCATCAACCGCGAGTGATATGCGCCCGCAACATTAAGCATCATCGCACGGCGAATGCCATACTCCTTCGCTACGCCGACGGCCGCCTCGACTTTTGCCAGCTCACCCGAGATTACGATTTGGTCGGGTGCATTAACATTGGCAATGTCGACATCTTCATCAGCAGCGAGCTGGCGCACGTCGTTTTCCAGCCCACCGATCATCGCCGCCATGCCTCCGAGCGTGGCCGCGCATGCTTCATCCATGAATTCGGCGCGCCACTGCACAAGCTTCAAGCCTGTTCCAAAATCGAATGTGCCACCGGCTGCGTGCGCGGTTATTTCCCCAAGCGACAGACCAGCCACACCGGCGACGGGAAAATCGCCTGCGATCTCCCGCAAGATTGCCAGAGCCACCAGCGAGTGAACATACAGCGCGGGCTGACAATTGCTCGTCTTCGTTAGCTCCTCGATTGGACCGTTCCACGCGATATTGCTCAAGTTTCGACCAAGAATTTCGTCGGCCTGACCAAACAAATCGGCCGCGACAGGAAAGTGTTCGGCCAGATCGCGTCCCATCCCGACACATTGCGCGCCTTGCCCCGCGAACAGCAGTGCGATTTTTCTTTCCATCACGTGGTTTAGTTAACGCGCATTCTTTTCTGTTGCGAGCGGAAGTTCCGGGTAGCGCACGTCTGCGGCGTGCTGGTTGCGGCATTCTGCCGCAACGAACTTTCCACCATCTCAACTCATTTTGAGCGCTGACTACAAGTTCGCGATGGCACAATGCCATCGCCAGCACGCTGCAAGCCTGCGCTCCCCAGAATTATCTTGCGCGCGAACTCGCACTCGCCAGCATGAATTAACGTTATTGAGCCATGCCATTTACGGTGCGCGAAATTGAATCGCCCGACCCGGTCACGCGAGTAGCCGCAGCGGATGCAGCATTGCGACAGCCGATTGACCATGACATCGGCGAAAAAATGGTGCTCAACATGGGGCCATCGCATCCGGCCACACACGGCGTTTTGCGGCTGGTGCTGGAGCTCGATGGCGAAATCATTACCAAAGCAACGCCAGACATTGGGTTCTTACATCGCGGCGACGAGAAAATCGCCGAGAACATGCAGTACAATCAGTTTGTCCCTTACACTGACCGGCTCGATTACCTCGCGCCGCTTTCGAATAACGTCGCCTACGCGCTTGCAGTAGAAAAATTGATGGGCTGGGAAGTTCCACCGCGTGGCAAAGCGATCCGCACCATTTGCTGTGAAACGTCTCGGATCTCCTCACACCTGATGGGTATTGGCGCAATGGCGCTCGACCTTGGTGCGATGACGGTGTTTCTCTACACGTTCACCGAGCGCGAAAAACTGTATGATCTTTTCGAGCTGCTGACAGGCGCGCGTTTTACCACATCATACACGCGCGTCGGCGGCCAGATTCGCGATCTGCCTGAGCGCTTTATTCCACAACTCGAAAAATTCCTCGACGATTTCGGGCCGAGCTTAAATGAGTGCGACCGATTACTGACCCGGAACAAGATTTTTGTCGATCGAACTAAAGACATCGGCGTCATATCAAAGGATCGCGCGATTGCGTACGCCCTTTCGGGGCCTAACCTGCGTGGGAGCGGCATCGAGCACGACTTGCGGCGTAAACATCCCTACCTGGATTACGACAACTACGATTTCGACGTAGTGATCGGCAGCGCGGGCGATTGTTACGATCGTTACCTGGTGCGGATCGAGGAGATGCGGCAAAGCGTCCGAATCCTGCAGCAGGTGATCGACAAACTTCCCGGCGGACCGATCAATGTCGCGGACTGGAAAAACATGTATCCTCCGAAATCGCACGTGATGACAAAGATGGAAGAGCTGATCCATCATTTCATCGTGGTGACCGAAGGACTCGATGCACCTAGCGGAGAAGTATATTTCGCAGCCGAAAATCCCAAGGGCGAACTTGGCTTTTACATCAACAGCAAAGGAGGCGGCGTGCCGTATCGGCTAAAAATTCGCGCGCCATCCTTTGTGAACCTCAGTATCCTGCCCGAGCTCCTGCCAGGCTGCCTCGTAAGCGACGTGCCAGCCGTGCTGGGCAGTCTAGACTTCGTAATGGGCGAATGCGATAGATGAGCGGGTAATGACGAATGACGAATTTCGAATGA
>Ga0209377_1000415_pt1 | contig 27959 bp, 28 predicted proteins | sample GraSoiAngelo_141_FD_185898 | JGI IMG/M metagenome (GOLD analysis project Ga0209377, IMG submission 185898) | Grasslands soil microbial communities from the Angelo Coastal Reserve, California, USA - 14_0929_12_40cm (SPAdes) (version 2) | ecosystem: Environmental > Terrestrial > Soil > Grasslands ...
GACGTGGAGCTTGCCGTCGGGGCTCGCCATGAAGCACGCGATCACGTAATTCCCGGGCGCCAGGTTCGCGGTGATGATCGAGCTGTCGCCGCCCGTGACGACGCCGGGGCCACCGGGGAGCGTCGGCTGCATCGCGAGGAAGGCATGCCACCATCCGACCATCGACTCCGTCGGCTGCTCCGCGGCTTCCAGCTCCGCAAACGTCTTTCCTGGCGCGCCGAATATCACCGCTTGATGGAGCTCGCGGCCTTGATTCAACATCCGAAAGGTCGTGAGCCCCGCCGGGATCGTGTCGGGCGCGTCGAACACGAAATCGGTCGCCGTAATGGTGACCACGTTGAGGGCGGGCGGACCCGCCGACTTCGTTCCAGAACATGCGACACAGAGGGCCAACAGCGGTGTTGCTCGCAAGCGCGCCATGTTCACGAAGCATCTCCTAGGATTGGTGGTGTAGCAGCACGACGCCGGAGAATCGCTTGAACTGTTCCTTCCGCTTCTTAGAGGCCAAAAGTCCCAACACCTTCCAGAGCCACGCCATCCGGGGTGCGCGCTTGAGCCGCATGGCCTCGTCGAGAATCGGACGGTACTCCGCCTCGGTCCAACCCGCCGGCGCAAAGAACGCCGTGCCGGATTCGGGGGCGAAGCGCATCGGGGCGTTGCCGGCGCGCAGTTGATTGCCCCAGCTCCGCTTCAGCCATTCGAGCAAGGCGGGCGAGCCGAGGTCGATCAGCCACCAGCGAAAGGCAGGTTGCGCCGCGAGATCCCGGGCGAGTGCCATCACATCGTCGGGCGTCAGGTAGACCAGCAGACCTTCGGTGATGACGAACGCGCGCCGAGCCGTCGAGCCGACGCGCTGGAACACCGCTCGACGCTCGGCTGGATTGGTGAGGTCCGCGCGGACGAATTCCAGCCGACATCGCGGCGTTTCCCCGGCGAGCGCTTCGTCTTTATAGGAGAGGATGCCCGCGAGGTCGACATCGACCCAGCGCAGCGTGGGCGGCAAGTCCAACCGATAGGGACGCACATCGAGGCCGGCCGCGAGGTTCAGCACGGTGTCGACACCGTCGGCTTTGATGAGCCGCATGATGATCTCGTCCATTACGGCAGTACGGACGATCATCGGCCATGCCCATCTCCTGCCTTGTGGCATCGCGGCCAGGATCTGCTCGCCGGTTGGCCCCGCGAGGCGGCGCGCGTAGGAGTCGTGGAATAGGGCGTCGGGGCGCTCGCTTTCCATGGCCCGATACATCGCGACCCAGCGGGCCGTGTCGGAGACGCTGGAGATGGGATTTGAATTGGGGGCGCTCATGCGGGGCAAAACGTAACGGGTCACACTAGATTTCGGCCACCAGAGCCGGTAGCTCAGTTGGTAGAGCAACGGACTTTTAATCCGTAGGTCCCGGGTTCGATCCCCGGCCGGCTCATGAGTCCACATCGGTCTTTAATCACAGCTTCAGACAAGTCCAGCCATCATTCATCCGTCATTGTGAGGTCTCACCCCCGGTTGTCAGGCGAGGGCATCGGAGGCAGATTCCGTCCGATGCCCTCACTCGTCTGGATAGATGGGAATTGGTACGACCGCGGCGCCGCGGTCGTTTCTGTATTCGACCATGGCCTGCTGTACGGCGACGGCGTGTTCGAAGGAATCCGTTCCTACGGAGGGCGCGTCTTCCGGCTCGACGCCCACCTCGATCGCCTGTATGGATCCGCCAAGGCAATCTGGCTCGAGATTCCCATGACGAAGCAAGCCGTGGGACGCATGGTCGAGGAGGGCGTAGCGAAGAGCGGGTTGAAGGATTCCTACATCCGGTTGGTCGTGACCCGTGGCGTGGGCGACCTCGGCCTCGACCCCCGCAAGTGCGCCAAGCCGACGGTCTTCTGCATCTTCGACAAGATCCAGCTCTGGCCCCAGGATCGGTACGAGAAGGGGTTGATTGCGGTAACCGCCGCGACACCGATCCACCACCGCGAAGCCCTGTCGCCTCGCGTGAAATCCCTCAATTATCTCTCGCACATCCTCGCCAAGGTCGAGGGCATCGCGGCAGGTGTCGACGAAGTGATCATGCTCGACTCTGCCGGCTATGTGGCCGAAGCGAGCGGCATGAACCTCTTTGCCGTCAGCAATAGCACGCTGCGGACGCCGCCGCCGTATACCGGCATCCTGCGCGGTGTCACGCGCGACACGGTGATCGAGCTGGGCCGTGAAGCGGGATATGGAATCGAAGAGCTGCCTCTCAACCGGTACGATCTGTACACGGCAAACGAAGTCTTCCTCACCGGCACTGCCGCCGAGGTGATAGCCATTTCGAAGCTCGACGGCCGTGGTATCGGTTCCGGCGTGGCGGGCCCCGTCACGCGTGATCTCGCCACTCGTTTCCGCGCCTACGTGACCCGGGACGACTGATCACAGTATTTCCCCACAATTGTGGAAAATCGGCTAACCCATTGACCGTGAAAGAGCTAAGCCCCATATTGGGGGCCCTTTGCTATCGAGCAGCCTCGAGGTGAGCCATGTCATGGCGTGTGATCGCGCACGGGGATCAGGTTTGGCATGTGGATGCGGTGGCCGAGCGGCGCGCGAACACATCCGCATGGCAACTGGTGTTGTCGTTTCGCGCCGCCTCGAATAGCCGGCGCTTGTCGTTCTGGACACCGTATCCGTTGGAGGCCACTTCGAAGTCGTCGCTGTTCATCCAGGCCGAGCGTATTCCGGACGCTGCGTTGTCCCAGGTACTCGCCGAGCGCCTCGCGTGAGCACTGCGGATCTGCAGGATCTGCGGCGTGTGGTCGGCGCTGTGACGCGACTCAAGGGTCAGACGGTCAAGCATGTGACCGTGCGTTCCGACGTACGGCACTTCAAAGTCGAATTCGACAGCGGTTTGATCCTGGTGATTTCCGCCGAGCGCGATGCACAGGGGCGGCCGCGACTCGAGGTCGATGTCGTGGAATCGATGCAAGAGGCGCCCGTAAAGCAGCAGATCGAAGTCCGGTTCGACTGAGAGGTCGCGCGTGCCGGACGAGCGCCTGCGGTTCCAGGAGTTCGGGTTTCAGCGGCTGGCCAACGGTCGCTGCCGTGCAAAAGTGGTGCTGACGTGGTCGGACGGCCGCCGGTTCGAAGGGGCATCAGACGGCGTGTCGTCGCAAACCGGCGAGCTGCGTTGTTGCGCGGTTGCCGCCGTGAACGCGTTGGAGCAGGCGGTCCAGCCGCGACTCACGTTCGAGCTGCTGGGTGTCAAAGCGGTGCGGGCGTTCGATGCGACGGTGGTGATCGTGTCGCTTGCGGCCCGCGGGCAGGAAACGATCCGGTTGCTCGGGTCGTGTCTGACGGAAACTGATCCGCCGCGCGGCGCGGCACTTGCAGTGTTAAACGCGACGAACCGTTTACTTGGGAATTACTTGGCGACACGATGACACGACGCATGGTTGTTCGATTTTCGATCCTGGGCGCAGCGGCGCTCCTCGTCGGCTGCGGTGGTGCACATATTCCGTCGCCCGTGACGGCTCCCGTAGCCGCTCCCAAGGTCGCAACGTCGACCACAGACAGCTCGGCGGTACAGCTCGGAACCGCGCTTGCGACCGTGGAGCAGGACTCGGCAGCCGATCAGTCGGCCCTCGATAGCCTGCATGGTCATACCGCGGCTGCGCCGGCCGCTCTGCGCACGAATCAGCCCCTCGCCGGCGAAGATGTCCGCCACGAGGCGGAGCAGCTGTTTGGCGAGGGCGAAACCGCGACATTTGATATCGATGTGACGAACTTCGCGGGGAACCGCCGCGTGCTCGAGTACCTCGAGTTCTTCCAGCTCGACTCCCGCGATCGGTTCGAAATCTGGCTGTCACGCCTGGGTCGGTACGAAGGCATGATCCGCGAGCGGTTGCGGGCCCGCGGGCTGCCCGAAGACCTCGTGTACTTGTCGCTGATCGAAAGTGGCCTGTCGAACACGGCCGTCAGCCGCGCCCGCGCGGTCGGCATGTGGCAGTTTATCCCCGGGACCGGCCGCGCCTACGGCCTGCAGATCGATCCCTGGGTCGATGAACGGCGCGATCCCTACAAGGCTACCGATGCCGCCGTCGCGCATCTCGACGACCTGGTGCAGCGTCTGGGTAGTGTCTACCTGGCCGCCGCGGCGTACAACGCCGGCGCCGGTCGGATCGAGCGTGAAATCCGCCGGCTCCCCGGAGGGGGCGAGCCGGATTCGGTGGATGATCAGACCTTCTTCGAGATCGCCGACCGGCGCAACCTGCGGCGCGAGACGCGTGATTACGTGCCGAAGCTCATCGCAGCCGCGCTCATCGCCAAGCAGCCGTCGCGCTACGGCTTCACGGACGTGCAGCGCCTGCCTCCGTTGGTGTTCGACGAGGTATCCATTCCTGACGCGACCGGCCTCGACGTACTGGCGCGTCTCGCCGATACGTCAGTCGCGGCCATGCTGGAGCTGAATCCGCAGTACGTTCGGGGCATCACCCCGCCGGGGCGCGGCGTCATTGTCCGCGTACCGCGCGGTGCCGGCGCGCGGGTGGCGGAGCGCTATGCCGATCTGCCGATCAATGAGCGCGTCACGTTTGTCGATCACTATGTGACCGCCGGCCAGACACTCTCGGGCATCGCGCAGCGCTATAACGTCACGGTGACCATGCTGCGGGCCGCGAACCCGCGCTTGCAGCCGCATGCCTTGCGTGTGGGGCAGCGCATCATCGTCCCGATGAGCGGCCGCGTCGTGCCCCGGGCGGCTTGGAGCAACCCGCCGGAGCCCAGAATCCGCCGGGTATCCACCCGCTACCGCTCGAGTAATGCCACTGATCCCACGCGCCACCGGGTGACGGCCGGCGAGACGGCGAGCGGAATCGCCCGCCAGCACGGCATCGCCCTGACGGCGCTGCTGGAAGCGAACGATCTGACTATGCGGAGTGTCATCCGGCCTGGTGATGTGCTGCTCATACCAGGCCGGTAACGAACCGGCACCCGAGGTTAGTGGTGCCGGAATCCCTTCATAACTTCGGTTTCGTAGCCGTTCTTGGGGTCGCGACCGGCACCCAGCAGCTGCTCCACCTTTGCCGGGCCACGGTTATAGGCGAGAAGCGCCAGCTGCATGTTGGCAGGATAGCGGTCCAGTAGGTCCCGCAGATATCGGAACCCAATCCGCAGGTTCGTATCCCGGTCATACAGCTGCTGCGTGGTCAGGCCCGGCTCGTACAGCCGTGCCGTGCTGGGCAGCACCTGGGTCAGTCCAACCGCGCCGACGTGACTTGTCGCGCGGGGGTTGAACCCGGACTCGACCTTCACCAGACGGAACGCCAAGCCGGGGTCGATCCCCTCGCTCAGCGCGACATCATAGACCGCCGTCGCCATATCGGCGGGCAGCCGGTAATGGGTCGAGTACTGCATGATCGCGTCCACGCGGTCGAGCTGCAGCCGGGCAACTTCCAGCTCACCCTGCTTCGCGTCGAGCTGCTGGCGCAAGGCCCGCAGTTCGCCGAGGAGCTCGGTGCCGGACGCCGGCGCGCGCTCAGAATCCGCCGTCGTGCCACCCGCCCACCCGCCCACAGTACTGACGAGCAGAGCGGCCAGCACGATCATTCCGCCACGTAGTATCAAACGTTTCGTTCTCGTATGCATACTCCCCCTCTCCTGTTCAACGTCCCAACGTGAATCAACATGCGACTCCTGCATCAAACGCCCCTCAACCATCGACCGGGGCCTTTTTCTTCTCTAAGAGCTGCACATCCGAAATCACCATCGCGGCGTCGACGGCCTTCACCATGTCGTACACGGTCAGCAATGCGACCGCCACCGCGGTGAGCGCCTCCATTTCGACTCCGGTCCTGCCCACCGTTCTCACCGACGCCCAGACACGCACACCGGGCAATGACTCGGCCAGACTCGCCTCGACCTCGACATGATCGAGACCTAGGGGATGGCAGAGCGGAATCAGCTCCGCCGTCCGTTTCGCAGCCAGCGTTCCGGCGACTTCACTCACCGCCAGGACGTCGCCCTTGGCGACCGTCTGTTCGGCGACCTGCTGAAACGCTTCCCGCGACATCCGAATCGTGCCGGTCGCGACCGCCGTCCGGTCCATCAGCGGTTTGTCGCCGACGTCAACCATTCTGGCCCGCCCCGACTGGTCCAGGTGCGACAGTTTCACAGGGCCTCGGCCAATACGGCAGCCAGGAGCTGCGGGTTGACGTTCCCCTGAGCCATATCTCGCGCATCCATCACCCGCGAGATCGCCTCGACGAGCTTCTCGGTGTCGCCACCGCGCTTCGCCTCGGCACGCAGCCGCTCAGCCAACGAATCCAGCATATCGGTGAAGCCACCGCGCGCTTGAAAAGGCACCTGACCGAGCGCATACAGCAATGGGGCTTCGGTGAAACGCGCTGCCACATCCGGTTGACCGGAACGGGGCGGATCCGTTGCAAGGAGCTTGCCAATGCAACCGTCCGCAACCATAACCCGTTGTGCTAGCTCCTCTTTGCTTTTTATCCCCAGCATCTGCTGTGCGAATGCTGTCACGGCACTGTCGGCGATTCGCGCCACACGAACAAGCACAACACGAGAGAGAATCGTTGGGAGCAGGGCGTTGGGATCCGCGGCAGTGACAATGATCACCGAGTCCGCGGGCGGCTCCTCGAGCGCTTTGAGTAGCGCGTTAGCCGCGACTTCCGTTCCCAACTGCGGAATCAGACGCTCCGCATCTCCCACAATGAAGACTTTGCGTTTGCCCATCGCCGGCGTAAGCGCCAGCCGCCTGAGCAACAACCGGACGGCCGCGATCGGGTGACTCGCCAGGCCGGCAACCGGCGCATAGAGCGGTTGTTCGCGCCGAGCTGCCATCTCCTCAGCCAATGCGTCGGCGACGAGGTCGACCTGCTTATCCGCATCGCCACCGCCTGTGCTGCTCCCTCCCGCGCCTCCTCGCTTGCTCAACTCCAACGGCACAAACCAATGCACGTCGGGGTGTTGCAGCGAGAGCACCAGGTGACAGGGGCGGCATTCGCCGCACGGTTCCTGCCGCGGCCCCCCGCCCGGTGCTTCGCAGTGAATCAGTTGAGCAAGCCACAGCGCGAGACGCTGTTTACCGACTCCACGAGGTCCGGTCAGCAACAACGCCTGAGGCAACCGTCCGGAGGCGTGGGCGCCCGCCAGTCTGGTCTTGACCCCTTCGTGCCCTGTGAGGGGCGGTAAAGGCATGGCGGAATCTAGTGGCAAGGTCGGTGCGCTAGAGCACTTTTCCAGGCTAAGTCATTGTAAATCAAGCTTGTACAGATGTGATCAGGGCCTTGCCAGGCTTAATACCAACCGCCACATAGCGTTATGCGCCATATGCGCATAATTGCCACGACATTGTGGCGATCTCTTCCTGGCTTTTTCGGTTTCCATTCGGGTGCTGGGGCGATTGTCCGAAGCCTTGGGGGATTCAGGTCGCTTTCAGGGCTGCCGGACTCACGAGCCCGTGCTGCGTCGCATAAAACGTGAGCTCGGCGTTCGATTTCATCCGCAATTTGTGCAACAGCCGGGCGCGATAGGTCGTGACGGTCTTGGGCGACAGGCCAAGCTGACGGCTGATTGCGGTGATGGGCCGTCCGACGGCGAGGAGCCGCAGAACCTCCAATTCGCGATCCGACAGCTGCTCGTGCGGGACGGGAGGAGGACCGCCGGCACCGCCGAGTCCGTCGGCGACAGCCTGAGTCATCGCGGGGCTCAGGTACTTGTGGCCCGCCATCACTCGTTCGACCGCGCGGATCAGCTCCTCGGGCGCGGATTCCTTGGTGAGATAACCGGCGGCGCCGATTTCCAGCATACGCAGCGCCAGCTGATCCTCGGGGAACATCGTCAGGATGAGGACCGGCAGCTGTGGCCGCGCGGCGTGCAGCTCGCGTAGCACGTCGAGCCCGTGTCGATCCGGGAGGCCCAGGTCGAGCAGCACGACATCCCAGTGTCCACCCAGCCCGAGTACGATCGCGTCGGCGGCGCTGCCCGCTTCACCGAACTGCACGCCGTTCGGGAGCTCCTGCAAGAGCTCGATGAGCCCGCGCCGAACCAGCGCGTGATCGTCTACAACGAGAATGCGAATCATGACCTCATCGGATCGCGTGGTCGTGGGAACCATGCCGCCACGCGTGTTCCCCCGCCGGCGCGCGGCACGACTTCAAGAACACCACCGAGGGCGGCGGCCCGCTCCCGCATCCCCAGGATGCCGAGGGACCCCGGACCGCTGGCGACCTTCTCGGTGATGCCCCGTCCATCGTCGTTGATCTGCAGTACCACGCAGTCGCCGTCGATGCCGAGCTCGATATCCGCGGCTGACGCTGCTGCGTGTCGCGACACGTTCGTCAGCGCTTCCTGCACGATACGAAACAGCGCCGTCGCGTGCTCAGCGCTGATCGTGCCCTCGATCGGATGCAGCTTGGCGGTGCACGCGATGCCGGTGCGGCGGGCGAAATCCTGCGCCAGCCATTCGACGGCAGCGGCCAGACCCAGTTGATCGAGGATCGGCGGCCGCAACTCAGTGGCGATGCGCCGCACGCTCTTCACCAGATCGTCCACCATCTGGGCGGTTTCCCGCAGGCGGGCGCCGAGGGGGGGAGCCGGCGCCGTGCTGGCCGCGGCGGCCTGGGCCGAGGCGAGCTGCAGCTTCAGGGCCGTGAGCGCCTGGCCGAGGCTGTCGTGGATCTCGCGCGCGATACGCGTGCGTTCGTCTTCACGCACGTCCTGGTGGCGTGCGGCAAGGAGTCGCAGGGCGGCGCGCGAAGCGTGCAGCTGCTCCTCGGCGCGCTTGCGATGGGTGATGTCCATCATCGATCCGACCATGCGCATGGGCTTGCGCGTGGCGGGATCGTGGATCACGTACCCGCGATCGTAGACGTCGGCATACGAGCCATCACGCCGGCGGAAACGATACTCCGCCGACCAGGACGTGCTGCCGCCGTCGATGGCGGCTCGAACCGCGGCGATCGCACGCTGGCGATCGTCGGGATGGATGAGACTCTGCCATGTCTCGTAGTGCGCCGCGAGCTCGCCAGACTCGTACCAGAAAACCGTCTCGAAACCCTTCCCCCACCACACCGCTCCGGAAACGAGATCCCAGTCCCACAGGGCGTCGTTGGTCGCGAGTGACACGAGCTGCAGGCGTTCCTCTGATTGCCGCAGCGCAACTTCGGCGGCTCGGCGTGTGGTGATGTCGAAGCCAACTCCCACGACGCCGATGATCCGTCCGTCGGGGTCGCGCAGTGGCTCGACTTGCGCGCTGAACGTGCGGCCGCGATACACGATCTCGTACGATGTCGCGGTGCCGGCTAGTGCTGCCGTGTGGGCGTCCACTGCCTGCTGCGCAACGACGGGGTCCTCGAGGCGATCGCCCACATGCAGGTCGGCCTTGGCCGTCGTGGCCTGTCCCATGAGTGCGAGGCCGCCGCCGCGAAGGCATGTGACGCGCAGGTTGGCGTCCGTGGACCAGAGCAAGATGGGAAGTTGATCGACCAGCCGTGACAGCTGCTCCGGATCGAGAGCTCCGAAGCTGGTATGCGTCGAGAGAAACGGCCCTGGATCAGGAGTCCAGGACATCGCGGACCTTTCGCGCCAGCCCGTCGGGAGAGAAGGGTTTCTGCAGGAACGCGCTACCCACCGGCAGGGAGCCGTGCTGCACGACCGCGTCGCCGGGATACCCCGACATGTACAGGACACGCATACCGGGCCGGCGGGCGGCGATCCGGTCGGCGAGCTCCTGGCCGGAGAATCCCGGCATGACGACGTCTGTGAGGAGCAGATGAATCGTGCCGCCGTGGCGCTCGAGCACGCGCATGGCATCGGTGGGGTCGGACGCGGCGAGCACGACATACCCCTGTGCCTCCAGCGCCCGGCGGCTGAGCGTGAGCACCGCCGCTTCATCCTCGACGACGAGCACGGTCTCGGTTCCACCCTCAGGTCGCTCTCTCGAGGAAGCCGCCGTCGTCCCTTCCGGGGTCTGGATGCGTGGCAGATAGACCTTGAAACTCGAGCCGCGCCCTGGCTCCGAGTAGACGGAGATGTAGCCGTCGCTCTGCTTCACAATGCCGTACACCGTCGCCAGACCGAGACCGGTCCCTTTGCCCACTTCCTTTGTTGTAAAGAATGGCTCGAAGAGATGGGCGCGCACGGTGGCGTCCATGCCCGCGCCGCTGTCGGTCACGGCCACCATCGCGTAGGACCCGGGGACGGCTCCCAGATGTGCCTGGGTGAACGCCTCGTCCAGCTCCGCATTGGCCGTCTCGATGGTCAGTTTGCCGCCGTCGGGCATGGCATCGCGCGCGTTCACGGCAAGATTCACGAGCACCTGCTCGATCTGGTTGGGATCCGCGCGCACGCGGCCGAGATCGGGCGCGAGCACGGTGACCAGGGCGATATGCTCGCCGATCAGCCGCCGCAGCATGCGGTCCATATCCGCCACCACGACGTTGAGATCGAGGATCTCCGGCTGCAGCATCTGTCGCCGGCTGTACGCGAGCAGCTGCCGTGTGAGCGACGCCGCGCGCTCGGATGCCTTGCGGATCTCCTCGACATCCTGGCGCTTCGTGTCGCCGGGGGGCAAGTCGCGCAGCAACAGCTGCGTGTTGCCGAGAATGGCGGTCAGCAGGTTGTTGAAGTCGTGGGCGATGCCGCCCGCCAGCTGCCCCACGGCTTCCATCTTCTGCGATTGGCGGAATTGCTCCTCGAGGTGGCGCTGATCGCTGACGTCGCGCTGGGTGCCCCACACGCGCACCAGCTGCCCGTCCTCCAGGAAGCCGACGACATTATTAAGGAAAACGCGAGGCCGGCCGTCCCGCGCCCGCTCTCGGGTTTCGGAATCGGCCAGCCGATAGCCCGCCCGGATAAAGCCGCGAATCTGTTCTCGATTGGCGGGGTCGTTGACATCGTGGAGATCGCCCAGCCGCGTGCCGATGAGCTCGGCCGCCTCGGTGTAGCCGTACATGCGCGCCATGGCGTCGTTGCACTCGGCAATCCGCGCCCGCTCGTACAGCCGGTCGATTAGCTCCTCTTCGGGCAACGCAACCGGCACGGGAGGGTCGATCTCGATACGCGACACCCCCTCGGAGCTCTGGGCGATGAATGCCCGATAGCGCTCTTCCGACCGCTTGCGGTCGGTGACGTTCATACCGATGCCGAGCCATTCCCCGTTGCCGAGCGGCGCATTCGCCCAGATCGTATCGAGGGTCTCGCCTTTCCTGGTGCGCGTGCGGAAATCCGTCCAGACGCCGGTGGGCGCGCCAATGGATTCGCGCACCCGCCGCTGATCGGCCGGATCGGGGTACAGGTCGGCGAAAATATCTCGCTGGGTGGCTTCGCCGATGGTGTAGCCGAGCGTGCGGGTCCACTCGCGGTTGCCCCACTTGATGTTCCCCTGCTGGTCCAGAAAGACCAGCATGACGGGGATGTTGTCGACGATTTGCTGCAGCAGCCCGCTCTGCTCCCGCCAGGCGTCCTCGATCCGCTTGCGCTCGATCGCCATCGCCATCTGTGAGGACACGAAGGTGAGGATGTCGAGCTCGCTCTGTCCGTACCGCACGCCCTGCGAGTAGGTCTGCATCACGACGACGCCGATCGTGCGATCTTTGACCTTGAGCGGTACGCCGAGCCAGTCGATCGAAGGCGCGCCGATCAGCTCGGCTTCGCCGGCGTTCACGAGCCGCTCGTACACTTCGGGTGTCGCGAGCAGCGGCTGCCCCGTCCGCAAGACGTACTCCGTGAGTCCCTTGCGGAGCTTGCGCGGCCGGACGTCGCAGGTGAGGTCGATCTCGTCCACGAAGTACGGGAACTCGAGCTGGTTTTTCTCGGGATTGTACAGCGACACGTAGAAGTTTTTGGCGGGCATCAGCTCGCCGACGACCTCGTGAATCGCGCGCAGCAGCTCCAGGAGGTTGTCCGCAGTATGCGCCGTATGGGAAATGCGGTACACCGCTTCCTGCACGCATTCGGCGCGGCGCCGTCCCGTCACGTCACGGAAACTCCACACGCGACCGACAGAGCGGCCTTGCAGCCGCAGCGGTATGGAGTAGCGCTCGAGCACCCGGCCGTCTTTGAAGTTCAGCATGTCGAAGCTGTCGGACTCGGGCTCGGCGTAGCGTTCCTGAATCCCGTCCACGAAGTACTGCGGATTCAGCAGCTGATCCTGGACATGCTGGATCAACCGGCGGCGGCCCGCGGCGTCGTCGTTGGCGGCAATCAGCGCGGGTGCCAGGCCCCAGATTTCCTCGAAGCGCCGGTTGTGCGACACGATATTCCCATCGAGATCTACGACCAGAATGCCGTCCGCCGTCGATTCGAGGGTGGACCGGAGAACGGAGACCGTGAGGGAGTCAGCGACCCTACGGGGTTTCTTCGCCCTCTTCTTGGTCTTGCTGGTCTTCGCCGGAGCTGAGCGCCGTTTCGCCATGCGCCAGAATTTATGACTCGGGACCCGCTTGGCCATGAGGAGTCGCCGGGTGACTCGGGTCACGGGTTTGACGGCTGGGCAACCCTAGCTTGGAAGCCCTTTCCAAGGGGGCCCGGTTGCCCGCCAAGCGATTCCGCTGGCTGGGGATAGAGGAATCGAATCGCGCGGACCAGCAACTCCGTGCGGCAGCGCGGCAACAGGAAGCGGTCGCCCACCTCGGCCAGCAGGCACTCGCCGGGGCAGCGCGGGGAGACCTCTTTCAGACAGCCGCGGGTTTGCTCGCGCGCGGTCTCGACGTCGAGTTCAGCGATATCCTGGAGCTCAAGCCCGAACATCGGAGCCTGCTGCTGCGCGCCGGGACCGGTTGGCGCGCGGCTCGTGTCGGGCGGACGCTCATCAGCGCGGATCCCGCGTCACTGGCCGGCTACGCGTTGAACGCGGCCGGTCCGGTCGTCCTCGACGATCTCGCCGCCGAAACGCGCTTCAGCGCACCGCCCCATCTCGAAGAACATGGCATCGTGAGTGGCCTGTGCGTCGTCGTGCAGGGCCGCGAGCGCCCGTGGGGTGTTCTCGGCGGCTACTCGGCGCAGCCGCGGGAATTCAGCGGACCCGACATCCTCTTCGTCCAAGCCCTGGCGCACGTGCTCGCGACCGCGCTCGAGCGCGCCCGCGTCGAGGAGGCGCTGCGCAGGAGCGAAGAGCACTTCAGGTCGCTGACGGAAAACGCGTCGGACATCGTGACCATCCTTGGGGACGACGGCATCCTGCGGTACGTCAGCCCGTCCGTCGAACGGCTTCTCGGCTACCGCAGCAGCGAGCTGCTGGGGCGGAACGCATTCGAGTTCATGCATCCCGACGACCTCGGTCCCGTGATGGAGGCGCTCGCCGACGCGATCCAGCGGCCGGGTACCCCGTATTCGGCGACATTCCGGTTCAAGCACGCCGATGGCACCTGGCGCATCCTCGAATCGATCGGTCAGGCGAAGCAGGACCAGCCGGATGCGTACAGCGTCATCGTAAATTCACGCGATGTCACCGAACGCGTGCGCCAGGAGGAGGTGCTGCATGCCAGCAAGCAGCGTCTGCGAACGGTCGTCGCCGGTGCGCCGGTCATCTTCTTCTCGCTCGACCCCCAGGGCGTCTTCACGCTCGCAGAAGGGAAGGGACTGCACTCGCTCGGCGTGCGGCCCAAGATGCTGCTGGGCAAATCGTTTTTTGAGATCCTGGGCGACGTGCCGCAGGCGGTGAGTGATGTGCGGCGCGCGCTGGCGGGAGAGTCGGTCACCGCGCGGGTGGAGCTGTTTGGATTCGAGTTCGAGGCGCAGTACTCTCCGGTGCGGGAGAAGGACGGCAGCATCGCGGGCGTCGTTGGCGTGGCGACGGACATTACGGAACGACGCCGCGCCGAAGAGGCGCTGCGGCGCGCGGACACGGCGAGCCGCACGCTGGTGCAACAAGCTCCCTTCGGAATCTTCCGCGCCTCGCCGGACGGCACGCTGCTCAGCGTCAACCCGGCACTGGTGGAAATGCTCGGATACGCCTCCGAGCGAGATTTGCTCGACCAGCATCTGGACAAGGATGTCTTCCGTGATCCGGCGGAGCGCGCGCGCTACGTCACACACCTCAACGAGGCGCCGGGTGCCGCGGAAACGCAAGCCGTCTGGCGCCGGAGCGACAGCACGCCCATCACGGTGCGCCTCTACGGCCGCGCCGTGCGACGCGATGACGGCCGCGTGGAGTGCCACGAAATCTTCGCCGAGGACGTAAGCCAGCGCCGCGACCTCGAGGAACAGCTGCGCCAGGCGCAAAAGATGGAAGCGGTCGGCCAGCTGACCGGCGGGATCGCGCACGACTTCAACAACCTGCTCACGATCATCCTCGCCAATGCGGAGCTGCTGGCGCGCGGTCCGGACGAGGCCAGTCTGCGCGACATCGTGTCGGCGGCGGTGAGCGGCCGGCTCATGGTGAATCAGCTCCTCGGCTTCGCGCGTCGCTCGGCGCTGGCGCTGGAGTCCATGCACCTCGGCCAGCTGGTAAACGATCTTGCGACCGTGTTGCGACGCGTCCTGCCGGCCGACATCGAGCTGCTCGTGTTTGCCGATGAGGATCTGCCCGAAGTGTCGGCCGACGGTCACGCGGTCGAGCAGATCATCCTCAATCTCGTGAACAACGCGCGCGACGCGATGCCGCAAGGCGGCGTGTTGCGACTCGAGACCAGCTGCAGCTGGATCAGCGATGCCCAGCGCGACGTCCTCGGGCCGGGAGCCACCACCGAGTACGTCTGTCTGGCCATCGACGACACCGGCGCGGGCATGGACGAAGCCACACGGCAGCGCGCGTTCGAGCCGTTCTTCACGACCAAGCCCATCGGCAAAGGCACCGGTCTCGGCCTTGCTACGGTCTACGGATTGGTGAAGCAGCACGGAGGGTTCGTGCAGATCGACAGCGCGCCGGGCGCGGGGACGCGCCTGCGCGTGTACTTCCCGGTGGCCGAGGAAGCGTCCGGCCGCCGCCGGGCGTCGGGAGGGATCGCCATGCCGGCGGCGCTGGGCGGCGGCAAGGAGACAATCCTCGTCGTCGAGGACCAGGCACAGTTGCGGCGAGCGACGGTGTCCACTCTGGAACGGGCCGGGTACACCGTGCTCTCGGCGGCCGATGGCATCGAGGCGCTGCAGCTGTTGCGCCAGCACCCCGATCCGATCGACCTCGTCTTCACCGACCTCGTCATGAGCCGGCTGGGCGGGCGCGGTCTCTACCAGATCGACCGCCGGGAAGGACGCAAGACGCCGTTCCTGTTCACCAGCGGCTATGCGGGCGCCGGGCGCGGCGAAGAGGCGCTCGATCCCACGCTGCCGTTCCTCCCCAAGCCGTGGGCCACCGCGGATCTGCTCGCCCGCGTCCGCGCGGCCCTCGACGGAGCGAAAGCCCTCCGTTCCTGATTCAGCTCCCGAGGCAGGACTCCAACCTGCGACCCGTAGCCTGAGCGAGCGGGGCGCGCCTACCGCCGCGAGTCATGAGCCAGGCGGCCGCGGAGTCGTGCATCCATGTGCCGATGTTCGACGTGACGTCGGCGATCCAGAGACCGCGGAACAGTGGCCGGCGGAGCGGGCTCCAGGCGGAGGGCGCGGTCTTGTCGGCCAATGTATGGGTCTCGCTCCTAACTACCGGTCGAAAACCGCACGGCGCCGATCTCGGTCAAGTCGCGCAGCGTAGCCGCGATGTCGCCGGGACGAAGACCGGCCGCGCGTGCCAGGTCGTCCACCGTGCGCGCGCCGTCGGCGAAGCGCACCACCGAAGCGATGGCGTCGCTCGCGCGCGCCACCGCGACGCGTCCGTGACGCGAGCGCGCCACGAGGAGACGCGTCTTACGCCGCGGAGCGTCGGGCGGCGTTGTCCACGGTTGCAGCAACTGCGGCAACACGGTTGGCAGGTCGTACTCCAGCTCGAGCAGCGTGGTGCCTTCAACGAGGTCGGGCGGGGCGACAGCCGGTCGATCGTCGCCGTGACCCGTGTCGCTCCACACGCGCGGCCCGGCCTCGACTACCATCATCGCTTCCTGATAGCGGAGCAAATCCCCGTGATATGGCACTTCCTCGCCGGCGACGTACGCCATGACCAGACGGGCGACGGCCCGTGCGGTGGCGCGATCACCTAGCACCGCAGTGGCAAGCAGCGCGTCGAAGCCCGGCTGCCGCAGCACCGCCTCGGGCCAGCGTGCCGTGACGCGCGCGAGCGCCCGTGAATACTTGAAGAAATGGACGATCCGCTCGTGATAGAAATGCCGGGCGAGAAACCGCGCGAACCGCTCGACTTGCCCGGCGTCCGCGAGCCGGCGACCGCGCCACTCGGCCGACGCCCGGTAGGGCGCGTCGGCCAAGGCACGAATCACCTCGTCTTGCAGGGCGCGATCGTTCACAGGGCTGCCCGGATGCGGTCCACGCTCGCGAAGAGGACGTCGGCCGTGAGCGACGGTGAAAACGCGTCGAACGTCACTGCCTTCGCCCCGGGGCAACGCGTCAGCGCGTGCACCATGAAGTCGAGCATCGCATCGCTCGGTGCTGTCGGAGCGATCCAGGGACCCTCGAGATCGCGGTCTTGCTCTACACCAGCGACGTGCACTTCGACCACGTGCTCCAAAGGGAACTCGGCGAGCCACGCTTGGGACGCGAGGCCGCGGTAATGCGCCTCGAGCCACACGTGCGGCAGATCGAGCAGGAACCCGGTGCCCGTCGCGTCGAAGAAGCGTCGCAGCCATATGGGCTCAGGCATCTGACTGGCGCGCACGTCGAAGAAACCGGGGATGTTCTCCATGACCAGCGGTTGGTCGAGGCGTGCCTTGAGCGCATTGGCGTTCGCGACGAACCGCGCCAGAAACTCTTCCGTGTAGAGCGGTGGGAAGACGTAGTTGAGATTGTAGGTCCCGTCCTCCGTGTGCAGGCACTGAAAGTGCTCCGCCACCCAGGGCGAGTCGTATAACCCGGCCAGGGAGCGGGCCCGTTCGATCGCGCGATCGTCGAGCGGCTCCGAGAGCTGGCCCAAATAGTCATGCAGCAGCAGCGTGTAGCGCTGTTTGATCGCGGGCCAGTGCCGATCGCCCGCCGCCGGTGGGTCCGCCATGGCCAGATGATCGATGGTGCTGGCCGCCGCAAGCTCAGCGCCGAGGTGCGGATTGTAGAATGCGCCCACCATCATGCGACCAGTCCCTGTTCTGCGAGCCGATCCACGAACACCTTCACCTGCGCCGCGATCATCGGTTTCTCGCCCTTGTCCGTCCATTCGGCGGCAATCGCTTCGTAGCGCATTCGGCCGTCGAGCCGCGCGACGATGAAGCGCTCGCGCTCGCCCCAGGTCGCGGCCGCGACGTGAGCCGAGGGGCTTGCGCGCGCGGGCGCGAACTGAGCCGCGACAATGGCGTCGATCGATCGCGTGATGTCGGCGTCGAGTCGCCTCGCGCCGGCCAGGTTTTGATCGACTTGCTCGACGCTTCGTGCGCCGGCCAACACGATGTTGACGCCAGGCCGCGAGAACACCCATGCAAGAGCCAGCGCGGCGAGCGTGAGGCCGGCGCGCTGCGCGATCGGGCGCAGTCGTTCGATGACCCGCTGCCGCCGTGTGAATTCCGCTCCCTTGAACCAATAGATCGCGCCGCGGTGATCGCCGGGTGCAAATATCGGGGCGGAGGCAGCGCTGTAGTTCCCGGAAAGCAGCCCCGATGCCAGCGGCCGATACGCGAGAAATGCCAATCCATGCTGTTGGCACGTCGGGATCTCGCGCTCTTCGGGGTCACGGTCGAACAGGTTGTACGCACCCTGATAGGTAACGATCGGAGCGATGTCGGTCGCGCGCTGGATCTGCAAGTGCGTAGCATTGCACAGTCCTATGGCGCGCGCCTTGCCTTGCCCTTGGAGCGCGTGAAGCTGTTCGAGCTGCGCTTCCCACCCGGGCAGCGCCTCGTGCAGCTGTACCAGATCGACGTATTCGCTGCCGAGCCGTCGCAGCGATGCCTCGAGCGATGCGCGGGGATCATCGCGCGGGCCGACCTTGGTGGCAATCGCCATCGTCTCGCGCCGCTCGCGCAAGACGCGGCCCAGCAACATTTCGGACGCGCCGTTGCCGTAAGTCGGCGCCGTGTCGAACCAGGTGATGCCACGATCGGCGGCGTGGCGCACCGCTGCCTCACGCTCCGCGGCGTCGTGCTGTCGTGACCCACCCCAGCCGCTGCCTCCGACCGCCCAGGCGCCGAACCCCAGTATGGGTTGGGAGCCCGTAAAACGTGGCAGGGGCCCGAAGTTCATTCGGGCCCCTGCGTACATGCCGCCGCTCCGGTTAGGAGTGGCAGGTGGGCTGCAGCTCGCTCGTCTCGACGATTTCGGGACGATGACAGCTGGGCACCAGTTCCTGCGTTTCAACGATCTGCATACGACCTCCAATTGGAATAATGGGGGTGGTATTACTCGTCTCGCGGTAATGCCGCGAGCGCCTCAACGGTTCCCCACCCCCGACCCCCTTGAAATGGGCATGGTTGCATGAACGCGCAAGGCCCGCTAGCCTCGGGAGCCCGATGATTCAGATCGCCAGCCTCCTCACCGAGCAAGCCCTCGCCGACGAGTTCGTCCAATCGTTGGCGGCCCGGCGCCTCGACGAGAAGTTCTTTTATTGGTTCCCCCTCTCCGTGCGCGCCTGGCTGGCGCTCTGTTCCGATGGAGCGTACCGGAATTTCGTCCGCTCGCGATCACTGGTCGCGCAGTCCCGAACGGAGCTCGCCGGCCAGACGCCCGCGGGCGAGATCGAGGTCCTCAGTCTGGGCGCAGGACAGGGAGACAAAGACGTGCTGCTGCTCGAGGCGTTGCGCGGGCACGGCCGGAGCGTCCGCTATGTCCCCGTAGATGCGAGCCAGGGCCTGCTCGAAATCGCATGCCAGAGCGCCGGCGACGCCGGGTTTCCCGCGCAGGGCGTCAAGGCCGATGTGGCGCGCGCCGATCATCTCCGCGCCCTGGCAGCCGACTCGCGAACTCCGCCGCGACTCGTGATGATGCTGGGGAACACGCTCGGCGCGTTCGATCCCCTGGCGATGGCGCGCGCGCTGCGGGAACTGCTGCGACCGACCGATCTCCTGCTCGTGGATGGTGAGGTGTACGCCGGCGGCGATACCGTGGCGGGGTACGACAACCCCTTGAATCGCCAGTTCGCTTGGGCTCCGCTGCACTCGGTCGGCATCGGCGAAGCGGACGGCGAGCTGCGGTTCGAAGTGCGGGACGACGCGCGCCTTCCCGGTCTCTACCCGCTCGCGAAATACTTCGCGCCCCGCCGTGACGTCGTGGCCCGCGTCGGCGGCGAAACACTGGCTCTGACCGCCGGCGAACGGGTTGAAATGAACCACTCGTACAAGTACTCCGCCGACACATTCACCCGGATTCTCGCGGACGCGGGACTCAAGGTGCGATGGCGCGGAACGAGCGACCACGGCCGCTTCCTCATGGTGCTCGCGGAGCGCGGGCTGGCATGAGCGCGCGAATCATCCGTACCTACTTCGCGATCACATTTCTCTTCAACCTCGCCATGTCCCTGATTTGGGGCGTGGACACGTTGTTCAAGCTTGGCGCCGGCCTCGACATTTTCCAGGTCATGCTCACCAACGCCGCGTTCACCGCCGGCTCCATGGTGTTCGAGATCCCGACCGGCGTGGTGGCTGATACCGTCGGGCGCCGTGTGTCGCTGCTGCTGAGTCTCGGCACACTCTTCATCACGACGTTGCTCTACGTCGGCGCGGCGTGGCGCGGCTGGGGCTTCGCGGCGTTCTGCTGGATTTCGGTGTTTCTCGGGCTGGGATACACGTTCTACACGGGAGCGGTGGATGCCTGGCTCGTGGACGCCCTGAAGGCCACGGGCTACAGCGCGCCGCTCGAACCCGTCTTCGCACGCGGGCAGATGATGTTCGGCGTGGGAATGTTGCTCGGTACCATCTCGGGCGGATTGTTGGGTCAGATTCATCTCTACATCCCGTATCTCGTTCGCGCCGGCGTGGTGATCCCGCTGTTCGTGCTCGCGTGGTTCGGGATGCGGGAGGTCGGCTTCACTCCCCGCGCGCTCGAGTTGCGCCGCGCGCCGGCCGAGCTGCGGCGGTTGTTCGTCGAGGGGATGGATTATGGGCTGCATCATCGAGTCGTCCGGCCGGTGATGCTCGCGTCGCTCGTGACGATGAGCTTCATGATTTTTGGCTTCTATAGTTGGCAGAAGTACTTCCTCGATTTGCTGGGGAAGAATCTCATCTGGGTCAACGGTGTGATCAGCTCGCTCGTCGGGCTCGCGCTGATCGCCGGCAATGCGCTCGTGCCCAGGGTGGCGCGCGCGGTCGGCACGCGCACGGGCGTGCTCACGCTCAGCATCGCCGTCCAGGCGGCGACCGCGACGGCATGCGGGGCGCTGGGACTGCTCGCCCCGGGTCCGGTTACGTTTTATGTCGTCGTGCTGCTGTATCTCGTGTATAGCGTGGCGCTGGGCGTATCGATGCCGGTCAAGCAAGGCTACCTGAACGCCCACATTCCATCTGCCCAGCGCGCGACGGTCATTTCACTCGACGCGTTCTTCGCGAGCCTGGGCGGTGTGGTAGGCCAGACCACGTGGGGTTACCTGGCGCGGCTGCGCGGTCTCGCGACGGCGTGGGTGGCGGGAGGGTTGGGCCTCGTGCTCGCGGTGCCGCTCTATCTACAGGCGCGTCGCCGCGACAAGACACTAGACCGGTTTGAACAGGATGCTTCGCATGTCACAGTCTGACCGGATCGTGGTGCGGGGTGGTGCGCAAGGGTTCGTCCAGGAGATTACCGCCGGCCGTCATCACCTCATCGCCGATGAGCCGGTGGCCGATGGTGGGACGGGCCGCGGACCCGGACCTTACGAGCTGCTCCTCGCCGCGCTCGGCTAATGATTGTGCGGAGTGCGTGACCAAGAACACGACGCTCGACCAGATCGCGCTCGAGGTCGAGATCGACGGTCCCCTGACCGCGGAACAGCGGGCCCGGCTGCTGGAAATCGGGGAGAGGTGTCCGGTTCATCGAGCGCTCAAGTCCGAGATCGTTATCAGGACGACGGCACAACCCTCAGCTGAGTAGGAGAGTCCTCGATGCTGCAACGAGCTCCTTTATACGCCTACATCCCGGCGAAGGACGTCGTCCGGGCACGCGCATTTTACGAACAGACGCTCGGCTTCGAGCCGAAGCAAGAGGTCGCCGGGGGCGTGATGTACGAGTTTGGCGACGGTACTGGTTGCTTCTTATATCCGACGCCCAATGCCGGTACGTCGAAAGCGAGTCAGGCCTTCTGGCAGGTCGACGATGTCGAGCGTGAAGTCGCCGAGCTGAAAGCACGCGGGGTGCGGTTCGAGGAATATGACACGCCGGGGTTGAAGACCAGGGACGGCATCGCGACGAGTCCGGGGAACAAGGCCGCCTGGTTCAAGGACACCGAGGGCAACATTCTCGCGCTGGTTCAGAGCCTCTAAATGTGTAGGTCAGCGCTCGAGGAGCGCTCGCTGCCAGCCGCCCAGGTTTGCCGCCGCGTCGTAGGTACTCTGCGCGAACGCAAGGAGGGCGGCATCCGGATCCGTTGCGCGCCGCACCGCCTCGTACGGCAGGATCCACTCGCGCATCCGCATGTCGTAGCCCGCGGTCGCCGGCGCGATCACGGCGTCGGGGCAGCCGGCCGGCTCGGGATAGGCATACGCATAAAACGCCGGCTCCAAAATCGGCGAGAATCCTCCGCCGGGCCACCACCCCACGCTGATGCATTCGTGGGAGTAGGCTTCGCGCGTCACGGTATCCGCAAGATTGGGGATGCCGCCCGGATGGCGCGGGGCGGTACGGCCCGAGAATCGCGTGTGCGCAAGATCAAAGCTCCCCCACCAGAAATGGACGGGACTCGTCTTGCCGAGGAAGCGGCTGCGGAACTGCTCGAGGACGCGCTTGGTCTGGACGAGCACCTGCCAGCAAGCCTGAACCGCCGCGGGATCATATGAGCGATGAATGGTATCCGCTTCGAACCGAACCGGATTCGGGACTTCGACCGGCATGGTCCAAATCCGCGCCGGGATGTCCAGCCAAGTCAGCGCTGCCGTCAGGAACTGATAGAAGTCGGCCACGGACCGCGGCTCGAGCGATACGGTGGTCCTTTTCCCTCCCGAGCACTCGAGCACGAGTTGATGCGCGACAAAATCGAAAGAGATCGTGATGCTGCGATGATCGGCGGTGAGCGGCAGCGTGGCGAGTCCGCGTGGTGTGACCTGAAGAGCGGTGTTCCAGTAATGGTTGGTGAGCGGCGATAACTCTAGGGCGAGCTTGCCGACGACCTGGGTCCACATATGGAGCGTGGCATAGGTGTCCCTCCACCCCTCGAGCGGGAGTGCCGGCCACGTTTCGCTCGCAACGGCCTCAGTAGTCCGCGAAGGCATCATCCGGATAACAATACAGCCAGCGCTCCGCCAGCTCCGCCGAGGCGATCACCGGGTGGCCGTTGGCGCGAACATACTTCGTCGCATCTCGATTAGGTGAGTTGTCGCAGCACAGCGTGACGCCGCATTCCTGGCAGGTGCGCAAGTGAACCCAGGTGGATCCGAGCAGGCGGCGCCCGCCCCCCGACATCACCGCACGAGTCGCTGGCGTCGCCGGTAGCGTAGGAAGTCGGTCAGGGTGGGCAGAGTGAAGTAAGAGTCGTCGGGCACGCACTCGATTCGGCGCAGCGGCACGCACTCGCCCGCGTCGAGCCGCAGAATCGCCGCGGCCTGCAGCGCGCTCTGCCGCTGCATGCCCTTCCATTCCAGCGTGCCATGACTGTCCTCGCCCGGCACGACGTCGATGCGCCCCTGGTGCAGCACCGGGCCGGTGTCGATGCCGTCGTCGAGCAGAAACACGCTGTACCCCACCATCTCGGGCCGCCCGTGCAGCACCGCCCAGAACGTCGAGTCCATGCCGCGGTAGCACGGCGTGATGCCCGGGTGACCGCCGATCACCGCCACCGGTGCGAGCGCGCGAACCGTCGGTCCGACGATGTATTTGGTATGCACGACGAAGATGTCGGGATCGAGTCGCGCCAGCGCCGCGCGCGTCTCCGGCCGCGAGTACGAATCGGTGTGGATGGGCGTCGCCGATGCCAGCGCCGCGCGATCGGCTCCTTCATCGACCAGCCGCGCGAGCATGCGGGCGTCGTGGCGTCCGTTGCGCGCGCGGTCGTAGAACCGGCCGAGAATCTGGCCCGCCGTATGGAGCGCGCCATGGCGGCCCACCCAACGCCACAGAAACCGCGCCCGCGCGGCCAGACCCGGGCGCGCGCACCATGCGATGCCGACGAGGTTCACGCCGGCACGCACCAAGGTCGCGCAGGTGTTGCGCTCGAGCGGACCATCGGAGCACAACGCGATCACGCGGTGCGGCCGGCGGGGGCCGGGTCGAATGAAGTCAGGGCTCGAAGAAGTGCTCACTGCCGGCGGCCTCTCCTAACAGCGCGCGTCGGACCTTCGAGTACCTGCGCATGCCCAACAGACGTTTCGGGAGCGCCAGGATCGCCGCGCGCGCTTTTTCGCGGCGCAAGTCGCCTCCGAGCCACCGGCCGAGGGCCGCGAGATCGGTGGCGCGTTTCATCCCGACCCGCGCGATATTGCGTCGGCCCAGACCAGTGGGGTTCGTCCCCACCTCCGACGAAAAAATGTGGTCGTAGCCCGCCGCTTCCGCACTCTGGATCACGCGCCGGCTCACCGCGCCACCCGGAATACTGAGCCAGCGCACCGGCCGGTCGAGCAGATCCTCCAACCGCCGGCGCGAGTCTCGCAGCTCAGCCAGGATCTCACCGGACGGCAGGTCGCTCAGCATCCGATGGGTCACGCCGTGCGACCCGATCGTGAAGAGCGTTGGATCCAGCTGGCGCCATTCGAGCTCGCCGGCGAAATAGCGCCGGCCGATGAGACCCGTGGCGACGAAAAAGAACGCCGGCATGCGGCGCTCGGCCACCGCGCGCGCCGCGCGCTCGACGGCGCCACGCCAGCCGTCATCGAAAGTGATCACCACGCCAACTTCACCGGGCGTGCCCTGGCCCGCCAAGCAGGCCCGCACCGCAGCCGCGTCCAAGCAGCGGAGTCCGGAACCCTCGATCACGTCGAGCTGCGATCGGAACGCGCGTTCTGGGACGTGATACATCGTCGCCGAGCGCCCCAGGCGCCCATAGTCGAACGTCTCGCCGGGATGCACGTCGTGATAGACGAGCGCGACGAAACGGGCTGGGACCCCTGCTGAGGTGTGTGTCATGCTTCGGCTGCCCTTTACTGACAGAAGCGTGCCACCGCCGCGCACGCGCAGTGTTGCGCGGTCGTGGCGCCATGCGGTGCAGCGTGCGTCCGATTGTTGCGACCGAGCGACATCTAGGCCCACCCCGACGCCGTGATACTCTGGCGCTCGTCTTGCAAGCCCATTCGAGCATGATCCCACCGCAATCCAGCACCGGACGACTGCGCGTCGCCGTAGTCGGCGCGGGTCGCATGGCGCACCTGCACCTCAAGGCCCTCAGGCGCGTCCCGACCCCCCATAGCGTGGTCGCCGTGTGCGACACGCAGGAAGCAGCCGCGCGCGAGCTCGCGGCACTGGCGGGGGCAATCCCCTATACGTCGCTCGCCACACTGCTGGGCGATGCGCGCCCCCAACTGGTGCACGTGTGCACGCCCGCGGGCACTCATTTCGAGCCCGCGCGAACCGCGCTCGAAGCGGGCGCCAACGTTTTCGTCGAAAAACCCTTCGTCGAAACGGAGCGCGAGGCGCGCGATCTCCTCGTCGCCGCACGCGCCCGCGGACTGATTCTCTGCGCCGGCCATCAGCAGGTGCGCGACCCAGCGTACCTCGCGCTGATGCAGCGGGTCTCCGCGCTCGGCGAAATCGTGCAGGTGGACAGCCGCTTCACATTCAATCCGGGGACCGTGACCCTGGGCCCGCGCGCGCTGGCGACCCAATTGCTCGACATCCTCCCGCATCCCCTGTCGAGTCTGATGTCAGCGCTCGAGCAGGTGAACGGCGATGGGGCGGCGATCGACGTCGCAGCGGTCGTCGCTGAGCCGACCGAGCTCTACGCGCTCCTGCGGGCGGGCGACGTACTCGGCTCCCTCACGGTGAGCCTGCGCGCGCGACCGGTGGCCTCCACTCTCACGGTCACCGGGCGGGGCGGCGCACTGACCGCCGACTTCATCCGCACGAGTGTGACGGGTGCCGCCAATCCCGGGACCGGTCCCATCGAGAAGGTGTTCAATCCGATCGTCGAAGGGTGGCAGATGGCGGCGGGCGCGGTCGCGGGCGTCAGCCGGCGGCTGATCACCGGTGGCAACTACCCGGGCGTCGCCGAGTTGATCGGCGACTTCTACTCGGCGGTCGCGCGCCACCGCCCGTCGCCGTTCGCGCCCGACCACCTGCAGCGTTTGACGGCCATGTACGAGGTGCTGGCGACGCACGTCCGGGGAGCGGTCGAGCGGGTCGTCGTGCAGCGCCCCGAGCAGCGGCCGCCGTCGCCCACGGCACCGCTCGCGGTCCTGACCGGCGCGCGCGGATTCTTCGGGAAGGAAATCGCGCGCTCACTCGCATCGCGCGGATTCCGCGTCCGCGGCGTCACCCGCTCGCCCGACTTGGACGATCCCAATGTGCACGAGTGGCGCGCGGTGGACCTGGGTCGCCCGGTGCCGCCCGACGTGTTCGCGGGCGCGTCGGTTGTGATCCACGCCGCGGTGGAAGCAGCCGGCGGCTATGCCGGCCACCAGCGCAACACGATCGACGCGACCCGCAACGTGCTGGCGGCGATGCAGGCGGCGGACTGCCGCCAGCTCGTCTACGTGAGCAGTCTGTCGGTGCTGCGCCCGCCGCGCACTCCGTGGGAGCGACAGGACGAGCGTACCCCGCTGGCGCCGCCCGACGCGCGGCGGTTCGGCGCGTACGCCTGGGGGAAGACCGAAGCCGAGCGGGTGGTGAGCAATGAGGCGCCCGGGCGCGGCGTCGCGACCCGCATCCTGCGGCCCGCGGCGCTCGTGAGCCGCGGCAATCCCGATCTGCCCGGGCTCGTTGGCCGACGGCTGTTCGGCCGCTGGCACCTCGGCCTGGGCCGCCCCGGCCTGCCGTTCTCGGTCTGCGACGTGGGCGACGCCGCGACCGTGGTCGCCTGGTGCACCGAGCATTTCGACACCGCGCCCCCCGTCGTGAACCTGATCGACGATGCGATCCCGACGCGCGGCCGCCTGCTCGCGGCGTTCCGGGCCGGCGGCTGGCGGGGGCGCATGGTGTGGATGCCGATCCCGCTTTTCGCCTTGTTGTTCTCCGCCGCCCGCCTCGCGATCGGCGTGCTGACGCTACACCGGCCGGCGCGCTTCGCGGTGTGGGGCATCTTCCGGCCGCGGCGCTACGACACGTCCGTCTCGGCCGGCCTGCTCGCGGCCGCGCGGGCGTGGGCGCCGTCCGCCGAGCGCGTCGTCCATTACGCGCGCCGGTGACCGGGAGCGTCACGCCGGAGCACGCCGAACCACCGGAGCGCTTCGACCAGGAAGGGACCCGGGTCGCGCCAACGCCAGACCTCCTCGCGATCACGCTGAGGTCGACCCGCAGAAAGTCGAGTAGTGCCCGGAGGCGGGAGCCCGCACTCGGCTCCAGATGCAGATTCTCCCGCGAGCGCGTGAGACGCAGGTACAGGAGGCGTTGCGTCCATGCAACAGTCCGGTGTCCCGCCGACCGAGCGCATCATAGGGTCAAGGGTGGCTCCGCTTTTGCAGCAGGGCAGCGACATGGTGAGTACTGCCCGCTGGCAACGCGCCCAGCAATACGAACGGGGCTATTGGGCGTCGCTCGCCACTCGCATCGCTGATGGCTCCACATCGCAGTTGGACTGGTATCGCTGGCGGGCCGAGCAACTCGTGCTGCGGCTGCGGGCTCTCGGCCTGGAGCGTCTGGTCAACCGGGGCGCGCGCGTCATCGAGGTCGGGTGTGGACCGGTCGGCGTCGCAGCGTTCTTCCCGGCCGCGGAACGCATGGCCGTCGATCCCCTCGAACGTACTACGCCACCAACGCCGCTCGCAGCGCTCCGTGACCCGGCCGTGGACTATCGCGAGGGATCGGTGGAGGCGCTGCCGTGCGAGAGCGGGCATTACGACCTCGCCATCATCGAGAACTGCATCGATCACGTTCGCGACATGCATGCCGGCATGCGCGAGTTGCAGCGCGCGCTCCGCACTGGAGGCGCGCTGTATCTGACGGTCAATTGCCGAACGAAATGGGGGTTCGTTATCGGTGATCGCGACCCCGACCGGATCGCGGAATACGTGCAAGAGCGTGAGGATGCGCTCGACGGCGCGGTCGCGATGCTCGACCGGGCGTGGGCCGTCCCCACCCCCGAAGGGGAACCCGAAACCGTCACCAAACCGTCACCAGCGCCGGAGGGCGAAAACTGGGCGTCGGAAAGCGATCGGGGTGCTGAGAGTTGGGAAGCTCCCGAGGCAGGACTCGAACCTGCGACCCGCCGGTTAACAGCCGGCTGCTCTACCAACTGAGCTACTCGGGAATGAAGGGCGGAATATAGACGAGACTCGGTCGGGATGAAACCGGCAGTCGGCGGCCTTGGAAGCGCGAACTGCCTCTCCCGCTCGCCCTCGCTGTCTAGGTCTCCGGCCTGACCGGCTGAGCGGCGAGGTCCCGCGCCTCGCCCAGCACGGCAAGCACCATCCCGACGAAAATGAGAGCTGCGCCAAGCGCCTGCGTCAGCGACAGCTCTTCGCCCCAGTAAAACCAGGATGTCACCGCGGCGACGACGGGTTCCAAGCAGAGCAGCAGCGACGCGCGCGCCGAAGACATGTGTCGCTGCGCTCGCATCTGCCAAACCAGAGCCAATGCAGTCGCGATGACCCCGGTGAAGACCAATGCCGCGATCAAGCCCGCCGACCACGCAATCCGAACAGGCTCGAGCAGGAGGGTCGCGATCGAGACTCCCACCGTTGTCCCCGCGATCTGCAACCACACGAGGCGGCGTGCCTCGTAGTGTTTCGACAGCTCGCTG
>Ga0209377_1000419_pt1 | contig 27921 bp, 23 predicted proteins | sample GraSoiAngelo_141_FD_185898 | JGI IMG/M metagenome (GOLD analysis project Ga0209377, IMG submission 185898) | Grasslands soil microbial communities from the Angelo Coastal Reserve, California, USA - 14_0929_12_40cm (SPAdes) (version 2) | ecosystem: Environmental > Terrestrial > Soil > Grasslands ...
TGTGCTCGTTCAGAATGATTGGTGACACTCGGTAGAGTGTCAGGATGAGCCAAATCAGATGGGATGAGCTTTCCGAGGCGCGCCAGCTGGCGCGCCTCGGAAAGAGTTTAAGCCGGGCGGCACAAACACGGCTTCAGTGGATGCTTTTCTACCTCTTCAATGGACGGAACGCGGCACGCACCTGTCGGCACTTCGGCATCAGCCGCCAGACCTTTTATCGCTGGCTGCGCCGCTTCGACCGCCACGATCTCGCGACCCTGGAAGGTCGCTCCCATCGGCCCAACAACATGCGTCACCCTACTTGGACAGCTGCATGGGCTGAGCGAGTGCTAACACTGCGCCAACAATATCCCTGCTGGGGTAAGGACAAGCTGGTGGTGCTGCTCGCCCGCGAAAAACTCTACCTTTCGGTTTCCCTGGTCGGTCGCATTTTGTCGGCTCTTAAGCGCTGCGGCGCGCTGCACGAGCCTCCTAAACCCGCGGTCCTGCTGCGACAGCATCGCAAACTGCGCAAACGCCCGTGGGCCGTTCGCAAGCCTAAATACTGGCGGATCGAGCATCCCGGCGATCTGGTGGAGATCGACACCAAGGAAATTCGCATGCACCACGGCGCCATCCTCAAACACTTTAGCGCTCGCGATGTCGTCTCGCGCTGGGATGTCGTCGAAGTGCATCGCCGCGCCACTGCGCTCGCCGCGGTGCGCTTCCTCGACACCCTGCTGGAGCGCTTTCCTTTCCCGGTGAAAGCCTTACAGGTTGACGGCGGCAGCGAGTTTGCCGCCGAATTCGAGCTGGCTTGTCAGCAAAAACAGCTGCCGCTGTTTGTGCTTCCTCCCAAATCACCCAAGCTAAACGCCCATGTCGAGCGCTCCCACCGCACTCACCACGAAGAGTTCTATCAGGTGCACGCGGACTCCGATCAGCCACTACGGCTCAATCACCAACTGCGCCATTGGGAACACACCTACAACTGCGTGCGCCCTCACCAGTCGCTCGCCTACCTCACTCCTCTGGAATTCGTCACCCGTTGGAAACTTCATCGGCGAAAGGCAAAGTGTCACTAATCTACTGGACGAGTACATCGGGTTGCGGGCGGCTCATACGACTGCTAAAATTTGAAATTCGCTGGAACGCAGCCGTCTGCGCAGGAGGCGTGGGCGGCTTTTTGTGCGTCTTGAAAAGCGTCGGTAAAGCGAACGGCTGGCGCCCCGTCTTATCGGCCTGATCCCCTCGAGCTTTTTCGAGCGTGATTGCGGTGAGAGCGCACTCCACTCACTGTTCCTGGCCCCTGCGGAAGGGAGACTACGCGTGGCAAAGTACGATGTGGCGATTATCGGAAGCGGTCCTGGCGGGTATGTGGGGGCGATTCGCGCCGGCGAGTTGGGCTTAAAGACCGTTGTAGTGGAGAAGGATCCGTTCCTGGGCGGCACGTGCCTGCACGTGGGCTGCATTCCCACCAAAGTGCTGCTGCACCACGCCGAAGTCTACGATCACTTTAAGAACGGCGCGGAACTGGGCTTCGAGGTCAGCGGGCTGAAGATCAATTGGGCCAACGTGCTGGCGCGGAAAGATAAGATCGTCAAAAAACACGCCAAAGGCATCGAGTTTCTTTTCAAGAAAAACAAGGTGGAGTGGGTCCAGGGCTGGGGAAGATACGAGGGGCCGGGCAAAGTAAGCGTCGAGAAAGACGGCAAGAAGAGCACCATCGAAGCGGCGAACGTCCTCTTGGTGAGCGGCTCGGAAGCAAAGTCCTTGCCGGGAATTGAGCCCGACCACCAGACCATCCTCACGAATCGCTCGATTCTGGAGCTTCCGGAAATCCCCAAGACGCTCAATGTTGTGGGCGCTGGCGCTGTGGGCGTGGAATTTGCGTCGATTTACAATTCATTTGGGACGCAAGTCACGATTCTGGAGGCGCTGCCACGCGTCGTGCCGCTGGAGGACGATGAGATTTCCGTGGAGTTGACGAAAGCTTTCCAGAAGAAAGGCATCCAGATTTTCACTGGTTGCAGCGTCGAATCAGCGAAGAAGGACGCCAAGGGCGTGACCGTGACGTTCAAGGACAAGGACGGAAAAGCGCAAACACTGCAGGCGGAAAAGCTGCTTTTGGCAGTGGGCCGCAAAGCCATGACGGAGAATTGCGGCTTGGAGAAATCGAAAGCCAAGCTGGAGCGCGGGTTTGTGCACGTAGGGCCGCACATGGAGACGGCGGAGCCAGGCTTATATGCGATCGGTGACATCGTGGCTGGTTTTCCGCAACTGGCGCACGCGGCGATGATGGAGGGGATTGTCGCGGTGACGCATATCGCGGGAAGGCCCACGCAAGTGATCGACAAAACGAGAATACCGAACGCCACGTACTGCGAGCCGCAGATCGGCTCGATTGGTTTGACGGAAAAACAGGCGCGCGAGGCAGGATACTCGGTGAAGACGGGAAAGTTCCCGTTTGTGGGGAATAGCAAGGCCACAATTTTGGGGAGTCACGGCGGGTTCATCAAAGTGGTGTCGGAAGAAACTTATGGAGAGGTTTTGGGGATTCACATTATCGGCCCGCTGGCGACGGAGATTCTTGCGGAAGCGGCGGCGGTGCTGAACCTCGAGGGCACCATCGACGACATGATGAATATGATTCACGCGCACCCCACAGTGTGGGAAGGAATGGGAGACGCGTTTGCGAGTGTGAGAGGATTGCAGATCAACGTGTGAAGGCGTGACTCGTATTGGAGACCAGTGGCTTCTCGATGAGCGCCGATGGGGCCTTCCGCGAGTCAAGAATGACCACTCACGAGCCGCATGATGCTCCAATGGCAGATTGCCTAAAGATCGATCTGGGACTCATCGGATACGAAGAGTCATTGAAGCTGCAGCAACGTTTGGTTGCCGCGCGCAAAGCCGGCGCAATCGAGGACGTTCTGTTGCTTTGCGAGCATCCACACGTAATTACCCTGGGAAGAAACGGCAAACGGCAGAATTTGCTGGTCTCCGAGCAGGTGCTGCGTCAGAAAGGTGTCGAATTTTTCGAGACTAGCCGGGGCGGTGACATCACCTATCACGGGCCGGGACAGATCGTGGGCTACCCGGTCTTGAACCTTGGCGCGATCCGGCGGGACGTGGTGTGGTACGTGCGCATGCTGGAAGAAGCGATGATTCGCGCGACGGCGGAGTTTGGAATCGCCGCGGATCGCATCGCGGGGAAAACGGGAATTTGGGTACAGAGCGGAAACACAGAGGAAAAACTGGGCGCGATTGGCGTGCACATCAGCCGGTGGGTGACTTCGCATGGTTTGGCGTATAACGTCTCGACGGATTTGCGATTCTTCGATTTGATCGTGCCGTGTGGGATGGTGGATCGCAATGCCACGTCGCTCGAGAAATTGCTCGGGCGCAGCGTGCAGGAATCGGAAGTCGCACCGCGCATTGCGAAGCATCTCGGAGAACTATTCGGCCTTGAGCTGCAGAACACTTCGAAGGAAGAATTACTCGTGAAGCTGGAGCAAGCCGAGCAATCCGTGGCGGTTTCCGCGTAGGAACGGGAGCAGGGATGAAGAAGGAATTAACGCCGCCGCAGCACCTGGACCTGTATTACTACATGCGGCTGAACCGCGCCGTCGAAGACACCATGGTGAAGCTCTTCCGGCAAAACAAGATTGTCGGCGGGCTTTATTCCAGTCTCGGACAGGAAGCGATTTCTGTCGGTACCGCCTACGCGTTGGAAAAGAAGGACTGGATAGCGCCGATGATCCGCAACATCGGGGCGCTTCTGGTGAAAGGTGTGCCACCGCGCGACATTTTCATGCAGCACATGGCCAAGTACGATTCGCCCACCAAAGGCAAAGACGGCACGAGCCACTTTGGCGACCTGGACAATCTTCACATCGTTTCACCGATTTCCATGCTGGGCGATTTGATTCCGGTGATGACCGGCGTGGCCCTGGCCGGGCGTTACCTGGGTCAAGAGATTGTGGCCATGACCTGGATCGGCGATGGGGGCAGCTCGACCGGCGTCTTTCACGAGGGATTGAATTTCGCAGCTACGCAGAAAGCTCCGTTCGTCTTAATTCTGGAAAACAATTTGTGGGCTTACTCCACGCCGGTGCGCAAGCAGGTGCCACTGGAGAACCTGGCGGATCGCGCCAAAGCTTACGGTATAGAAAGTTACATCGTGGAGGGCAACGACGTGGTCGCAGTCTACTCCACGGCGAAAGAAGCCGTGGAGCGGGCACGTGCCGGCGAAGGGCCCATTTTGATCGAGGCCAAGACTTTTCGCCGGCTGGGCCACGCGCAGCACGATCCCGCGGAATACGTGCCCAAAGAGATGCGCGCGTATTGGGAAGCGCGAGATCCCATTGCGCTGTACGAAAAGTTTTTGACGGCTGAAAAGCTTCTGGACGCCAAGGGCAAGAGGGAGATCGAGGAGAAACTCGACAGCCTGCTTGCCGCGGAGCGGGAATTTGCGGAAAAGTCGCCGATGCCGCCGGCGGAACTCGCGGAAGAAGGCGTTTACTGCACCGGTGATGAGTGCCACAAGATTCGCGCCAAGTGGGAACGGCCCATCTCCGAAGTGACGCCTCCGAAATCCAGCGTGAAGGCGGTGTGGACGGTTGCGGGATTTGGCTCGGGCAAGGGTTCCGGTGGCGCGAACGCTCCGATTCACTTCGGAGAGACGCAGGCTGCGCCGCCGAAGCCCGCGAGAGAGTCAAATAACGGTCGCGCAGGCAAAGCCACGGCGAAGCCGCCAGGAAAGAGCGTGCTCAAGAAAACGGCAAAGGCTGCAACGGCTAGCTCTTCCAGAAAGGCGCGGAGGTAGCCATGGCGAAGACCAATGGCTCTGCCGGGAACGGCCATACGCCGAGCGCAGCGCAAATTACATTCCTGGAAGCCATCCGGCAAGCCATGTTCGAGGAAATGGAGCGCGACCCCACGGTGCTATTGATTGGCGAGGATGTCGGCGTGTACGGCGGCGCGTTCAAGACCAGCGAAGGGCTGCTCGAGCGCTTTGGCTGGGAGCGTGTGATCGACACGCCCATCAGCGAAAGCGCCATCATCGGCGCGGCCTGCGGAATGAGCTACCTGGGTCTGCGGCCGATTTGTGAGATGCAGTTCATCGATTTCATCGTTTGCGCTTTCAATCAGATTACGAATTTCGTGGCGAAGGGCCACTATTTGTGGAACGCTCCAGCACCCATGGTCATCCGCGGGCCATCGGGCGGCGGCGTGCACGGCGGGCCCTTTCATTCGGCAAATCCGGAGATGTATTTCGTGCATACGCCGGGGCTGAAGGTGATTTACCCCTCGACGCCCTATGATGCGAAAGGACTGCTGAAGGCCGCGGTGCGGGATAACAACCCGGTGTTGTTTTTTGAGCACAAATTCCTCTACCGGCGCATCAAAGGAGAGGTCCCCGCGGGGGACTATACGGTCCCGATCGGCAAGGCCGTGGTTCGCCGCGAGGGACGGCACCTGACGATTCTTTCCTATGCGGCGATGATGCACACTTCGCTCGAAGCCGCAGACGCGCTGGCGAAGGAAGGCATCCAAGCGGAAGTGATCGATTTGCGCACACTCTTGCCGCTGGATGAAGAAACGATTTTACATTCCGTGAAAAAAACAAATAAATGCCTGATAGTGCATGAAGACACGAAGACAGGCGGAATCGCAGGAGAAATTGCGGCGATCCTTTTCGAGAAGGCGTTCGACGATCTCGATGGGCCCTTGGTGCGGGTGACCGCGCTGGATACGCCAGTGCCTTACGCGCCAACGCTGGAAGAGCATTTTCTGCCCAACGCGAAAAAGGTGTTTGCCGCCGCCAAGGAATTGGCACGGTATTAGGATGGACAGAGGAGAGCGATCATGGCTGTGGACATTGTAATGCCTCAGATGGGCGAGAGCATTTTCGAGGGAACCATCACCAAGTGGCTGAAAAAGCCGGGCGACAAGGTGGAGCGCGATGAGCCGCTTTTCGAAATCTCCACGGACAAAGTGGACGCGGAGATCCCGTCTCCGTCGGCCGGCGTGCTGAAGGAGATTAAAGTCGGAGAGGGACAAACGGTGCCGATTCAAACCGTGGTTGGCGTGATTGACGCCGATGGCTCTGCAGTTGCGGCCCCTGCCAAAGCTACAACACCTGCCCTTCCCAAAGCTCCTGCCGCGACCACGACATTGCCTGCCCCTGCACCAGTCCCAGCCTCGAAGCCGGCCGCACCAGCTCCTGCGGCACGTGCTGCCGCGCCGAGCTCCACGGGCGAGCGGATTCACAGTTCTCCGCTGGTGCGGCGCATGGCCAAGGAGCACGGCATCGATCTTTCGTCCGTCGTCGGAACGGGCGCGGGCGGGCGCATCAGCAAACAGGATATTGAGGCGGTGATCGCCGCAGGCGGCGCTCCCGCAGCAACTCCACCGGCATCCTCGGCCCCGGCCGCGCGGCCCGCCGCACCCCCTCCCGCCGCACCAGGAACAGCAGGGGCGCAGGCACACGTAGCGCTAGAAACCGCGGTGCCGCGCGAAAAGATTTACTTCGGCAGTTACGAAGCGCAGCCCATGAGCACCATGCGGCAAAGAATCGCCGAGCACATGGTGGCTTCGAAGCGCGTTTCCGCCCACGTCTACTCGGTCGATGAGATTGACATGACCAAGGTAGCCGCGCTGCGCGCCAAGTCGAAGGACGAATTCGAGAAGCGCTACGAGACCAAACTTACGTTCATGCCGTTTTTCGTGAAGGCGGCGGTCGCCGGATTGCGCGCCTTTCCGACGCTGAACGCTTCGCTCGACGGCACCAATGTGGTCCTCCACAAGGACATCAACATCGGCATCGCCGTGGCCCTCGATTGGGGACTGATCGTTCCGGTGGTGAAAAACGCCGACGAAAAAAACCTTCTCGGCATCCAGCGCACCATGAACGACCTCGCCGAGCGTGCGCGTTCGAAAAAGCTGAAGCCTGAGGAAGTGCAGGAAGGAACGTTCTCTATCACCAACCCCGGGGTGTTCGGCGGGCTGTTCGGATTGCCGATCATCAGCCAGCCGAACGTGGGCATTCTCGGCCTCGGCGCCATCGAGAAGCGCCCCGTGGTCATCGATGATGCCATTGCCATCCGCTCGATGTGCTACGTCACGCTGAGTTACGACCACCGCGTGGTGGACGGCGCTATCGCACACCAGTTTCTGCACAAGGTGAAAGAGACGCTCGAGAACTGGTCAGAGCCGCTCCTGTAGATTTCATTTTCATTTTCAGCAGAAAGGAGAGCCTGGTCTTTCTTGCCGGGGTTTGGGTTTCCCCGCATCATCGAGTGCCATCGGCCCGCTAATGCAAGAGCGGTTTCAGTTCGTTCACCCACACGGCGAAGTGATCCAACGGGACAGGCTGAATGCCGGCGTCGCGCAGCGTCTTGTCCACAAAACTATGCCGATCATTGTCCTTCGGGGACAGTGAAACGTCGGTTATGGCAGCAAACTCCGAGGCAAATGGCGCCCGCGCTGCAATGCGAGCCGCGGTGTAGGCATAAAGCTTGCAATCTGCGGGTGCCCTGGACACGCTTAAGGTTTGCACAAAGCCGCGTGTGCCATTTTTCCGATAGCAATAATCAAGCCGCATAGGATCTCCTGGAAAAGTGTAATCCGTTATGCGTACTGATTTTTCAAGCCGATCCCAGAGTCCGCCCATCTTCCACACTTGCGAACAATAGTTCCGGAGCGCTGCACGGGAGCTCGGTGCGCCCACACGCGCGACCTTGCGCGGCGGTGCGACGTGGTGTGCGTAGAGCCGTTCTAGCTCCAAGTCCAAATCGTATGCGAGGACTCCTTTTTGGGGAGCGAGCTGCAATCCATTGGACAATGTGTTGTTCCATTGGTCTACCAGCCTCTGCAGTTCTTCGCCAGCGTGGACCAAGGGCCCGTGGTCCTCACGCATATTTCTCAGAAAAGTTACGAATTGATCTTCAAGGTGGTCCCGGAAACCGCGCAGAGTGTCTTCGTGAGCGGCCGGTTGCAGCCGTCGAATGCGGGCGTATTCGTCTTGCTCTTCTACCAAGCGCAACCGCAGAGCACCAGTGAGCGGATCATATAACATCACGCCAATGTTGACCCATTCATCGCGGATCAGATCCGACGTGTAGCGCAAGATGTGATAAACAAATCCATGTTCGTTGGCAGAAGTAATGCTGTCAGGCATGATTTATATCCAGTTCGGAAATGGGTGTCGCGTAGTGTTTTTCGCTGCGAGCAGCAGCTCGGGAACCACGCTGCGCCTTCTATGAAGCTGCTCGATCAGCCGCCATAGTGCGTCCAAGTCGTCTTCGTACCACTCCGGGGGAATCTCTCGAATCACCGCGTCCAGCATCCTTTCGGTGATGTGCTTTTCGACCCTCTTCAGCCACACCGCAAATGAACCCCGGCCCGTGACGCCTTCGTAGACGCGGTTGCGGGAGTAGAGACCGCGCAGCGGCGCGTCCGGAAAATTCCACTCCCCGGCATTGAAACAGAATCCCTGGTCAATCATGATCGTCCGGTAGCGGGTGGTCTGCGCATCTTGTCCGTCCCGAAGCACTGGATAGAAAAGCGTCTGCCGACCATTGGTGTTACAAGTCCACTTGTCGAAAACCAGCATCCCCGTAAAATCATCCAGGTTTTCCACTTCCAACAGTTGTTTGTCGGGCAAGAAGTCATGCAGCGTCAACTGATGCGGATCACCGGGAAAACCGGATCCAAATTGCATTCCGGCCTGACACGGAATTTTCGTCCTTGCCGTTTCCACACACAGATCGGGCGTGAGTTTGATCAGTTCGTCGCTGACATATACAATTTCCACAGTCGCTGTGGGCAAGCCGAGACGCCTTGCCAGCCTGGTTCCGAGCAATTCATTGACCAGCACCCTCTTATGCTGAGGATTGTTTTGGAATTTCACGACGTAGTAGTTGCCGTCGTCACAGCGCATCAGATGGGACTGCGCGCCGCCCCGCATCCGACGTATCTGCTCCAGCGCCCGCACCATACCACATTATGTTAACGGTACGTATTGATTAGGGCAAGCTTCCGAAACGCCAAAAAAGGCGAGTCCTGAATTGAAAAAACCACGAATCCAAGATGGGAAGACGAACGCCTCGCGCCATTCTCAATCTGGAAACGGAGATTCCTCAAAAAGAAAGAGCCGGGGACTACCCCCGACTCCCCCGATCATGCCCTTTCTTCCGTTGCGACAGCCTAGCGCCGCTTTTTCCTCTTCGCCGCCTTGCGCGCAGGCTTCCTGGCTGCCTTTTTCTTTTTTGGTTTTGCTTTCTTGGCCTTCTTCTTCGGTCTGGCTCTCTTTTTCCTCACTTTGGCAGTTGGCTTCTTGGCTGCCGGTTTGGGCGCGGGCTTTGGTACCGGAGCTTGCTCTTCCGGCTCTTCACCCACGATGGCCAGTTCCTCTTCCTCGGTCTCGACGATTTCCTGCGTTTCGCCGCCCAGCTCTTCCTCGTCTTCCGGCCGCGATAGCTCGTTGTCGTCTTCGAAATTGTCCTTCTCAAAATCCATTCCGTCCTCCCCTGGGGGAATCTCTGAGCCCCCTTCCAAACGGGACCAGCAGGTGGCTGCTTCGGCCGGAGTTTCCTGGAGACCACCCCGCCATGCGCCGTTGTTATCGTACTCGTTGGAAGTTGTCAAGTATTCTGCGGGGTTCGACAGAATAGTCCACCTGAGGGCACGTGAAGGGCAGATCCAAACTCCCGGTAACGAGACGGCTGGGACTCTAGAAAAGTTATAACTAATTACAAATAAAGGACTTAGTTGGATGAGTGACCGGCCGGCGCACTGCTAGCGGCTGGAGCCGGAGTTGCAGCTTTCCTTCTCGATTTGGACCGCACACGCGCCGGAAAGGCTTGCGGGGCTCCGCCAAGTGTATAAATGCGCAGCACCATGCCGCGGCTCACCCTGTTGGATCTCAGCCGATTCCACTTGCGCACGTCTTCGGAATCCACGCTGAAACGGTCTGCAATTCCTCCAAGGGTGTCGCCCCGCCGCACCCGGTAACTCACCAAGCGCCGTTTCGTCTCCGATAGCGGCTGCGTCGCGGGAATCGTCAACTTCGCGCCGGGGTCCAGGGCCGAGTTGCGCTCCAGGTTGTTGGCCTCTACGATGGCTGCAGCCGTGACGCGGAATTTCTTCGCGATGGAAGCGAGGGTCTCACCTGGTTCCACGCGATGGCGTCGCCAGCTGGTCCACTTGCCGGGAGGAACGGCCGCAATTTCGGCAGTGAATTTTTCTCCCATGCCCTGCGGGAGGCGTAGTTCAAACGAAGGATCGTCCGGAGTCGCCATGCGCAGCAGCGAGGGATTGAGCGCGCGCAGCGTCTCCGCATCCACGTCGATGGTTTCCGCCACCAGCCGCAGATCGATTGGGCGGCCGGGTTTCACGATGTCGCTGGCGACTGGCGCTTCGGGTTCGGCCTCGATGTTGTAGTGCGTTGCATCTTTGGCGATCAACGTCAAGGCGATGATGATGGGCACGTAGTTTTTCGTTTCCCGCGGAAGAACCTTGCGCTTGTACAGTTCCCAGAAGTCCGCATAACCAGTGCGCTCAATACCCTTCTGCACGTTTCCGGGGCCGCAATTGTAGGCCGCCATGGCCAGGTACCAGTCCCCGAAAACTCCGTAAAGATCACGCAAATGCTGCGCCGCCGCCCGCGTGGCCTTCTCCGGGTCCTGCCGCTCATCAACCCACCAGGTATGGTGCAGCCCGTACTGCTGGCCGCGGTAGGCCACAAATTGCCAGATGCCCCGGGCGCCCGCTCGCGAAAGCGCCAGTGGCTGGAAAGCACTCTCTGCTTGCGCCAGGTAAATCAGATCCTGCGGCAGGCCTTCCTCCCGTAGGACCCGCGAGATCATCTCCCGGTAGCGGCCGCTGCGGCGCAAGCCGGTTTCCACGATGGCACGCCCGCGCGGCGTTTGAAAGAAATTGAGAAAGGAAAGCACTTGGTCGTTCACGGTGAGCGGGAGATCGTGGGAAAGGCTTTTGGCTGCTTCCTCGGCACGCTCTTTCAGTCGCGGGTCCGCAGGAGTGGTCACCTCCGCCACTTCATCGATCGGTGCGGGAACCGCGGGCGCCTCGCTGAACCCTTCTCCCTTCCGGAAGGCCTGCAGCTCATAACCATATACCGTGTCGACCACGTGGTGAAACAAACTGCTCAGCGCAGGATCGCCATCAGGGTCATAGCCGCTCTCCAGCATCCAGTCCACAGCGTCGTCAAAGTCCTTGCGCGCTGCCTCCATGTGCCCGGCTTTGAAGTTCTTCTCGCCCGAGGCAAACTTTTCCCGAACTTTCTGAATCAGGTAGTCTTTCCCGTCCAAAACGCGGGGCAGCAGGGAGGCAGGTGGTCTTCGCGATGGATCGATGAGCGGCAGCGGAGGCAAAGAAGTTGGAACCTGTTGTGCTGCGGCAGTCGCTGGGGACAGGGCGGGAACTCGAGCTTGGACCGGCTTTTTGGCTGCGTCCTCACAACCCAGGCCGCCGACCGCCAGGACGATAGCCCCTGCCGCTATGAGAAGGCGTTCCTTCATCTCACTATGGTAAGGAGTGGGTCACGCCAAGGTCAACGCCTTCCAGAGAACGCGTGTTGACGCTCTCAGTACAGGGGTACCATGCGGGCTTTCGTTCCGCGCGACCTATCTTTGCGCTAGACTGCCCGCCGGGGTGACCTTATGTGGACCGATTTTGCGCCAGCCGGAAAAAGCACTCTACGGAACCGTACTCTCCTCTTGTCTGTATTAATCTTCTCGTGTGCCCCAGTTTTTTCCGAACAGCAAGCGACGCTTCCTCCGGAAAAACGCCAGGAAATCGAAAGGGCAGTCGCGAGTTTCATGTCCGCCAACAGTGTCCCCGGGCTGGCGGCGGCTGTGGTCCTCGACGGCGAACTCCGCTGGTCACAGGGCTTTGGCATGGCTGACCTGGAGAACTATTCCCCAGCAACTTCTTCGAGTCTCTTCCGCCTGGGCTCGATTTCCAAACCCATCACGGCAACAGCGGTTCTCCAGCTCTGGGAGCGCGGCAAACTGGACCTCGACGCGCCGGTTCAAAAATACTGCCCGGCGTTTCCGGCAAAAGAATGGCCCATCACCACACGGCAACTACTCGGCCACCTGGGCGGCATCCGCCATTACAATTCTGATGGAAAAGGTGATATTCCCGAAGATAGCGCCCGGCATTTTGCCAGCATGCCGGAATCGTTGCAGCTTTTTGCCGCTGATCCCCTGGTCGCGAAACCCGGCACAAAATTTAATTACTCCACGTACGGCTACACCCTTGCCGGTTGCGTCCTGGAGGGCGCGGCCTCTGAAAAATATGTGGACTATGTGCGGAAAAACATTTTTCAGCCGGCAGGGATGGAGCAGACGCGCGACGATAATTTTTTCGCCGTCATTCCTCACCGCACTCGCTGGTACCACAAGGACAAAGGGGGCATTGTGCGCAACGCCGGCGTGCTTGACTCCAGCTACAAGATTCCCGGCGGCGGGCTCGTCTCTTCCGCGGACGACATGGCGCGGTTCGAGGTCGCCATTCTCGCCGACAAACTCCTTAAGCGGTCGACCCGCGACCTGATGTGGACTTCTCTTAAAACTACGGACGGAAAGGAAACCGGCTACGGCCTCGGCTGGGGCATCGCGGATAAGTTTGGCCTCCGGGCCGCGGGGCATACGGGCGGACAGCAAGGCACGGACACAGCGTTCATCCTCGTCCCCGATCGCCGCGCGGGCGTGGTCGTCCTAGCGAATACGGATAATGTAAACTCCAACGCCCTCGCCGAAGAAATCCTTAAAATAACGCTCGACCTCTCCGACAAGAAACCCTAGCTACTGGTGCACGAAACGCACAGCGACGAAGGTTTCAACAACTTCTCGCTGAGCCACGGATCCCTTCCCGCAACGCAATGCTACGGCCAATTCGCGTAAATCGTATCGATGGGGCCGCCGAACCAGTATTTGTAGAATCCTTCATCGCAAGAGTTCATGGTGTCGCCGTACTTGCTGGTAAAGTGTCGCCCCCAGTGCGGGCGGCGTCCATCCGCGTCGCAAAATCCATATTCGTCGGACAAGCCCCACGAACTGAAAACGCGCCCGGACTTTTTTGAAATATTCGGATCTGCGGCCAGCGCGGCCACAGCCCGGCCTGCAAACAGCGGCGTTTCTGAATGGATGTAATCGGGGTCCTTCTTCACGGCGTCCTGCCAGTTCGCCTCCTTCACGCCAAGGTGGTCAAGCATCGCTTCCGAACGGAGAAAGCCGGGAGTTAACGCCACCGCTGCGACAGTTTTCCGGCGCAGTTCGCGCGCTTGCGCAAACGCCAGTCGGATCACGGTAGTCTTCACCAAGTCATAGAATAAATTCCCACGATACGTGTAGGAATCTCCGTCCGTAATCTCGAGGACGAGACCAGTGCCCTTCTCTTTTGCGGTCTCGATGAGCAGCGGCAGAGCAAAATGACTTGTGATGATGTGCGTGTGCACGGCGCTGCGGAACATGGCGAAGCCCTTTTCCAGATCGACCTGCCAAATGGTTTTCCCGAACTCCACGTACTGATCTCCACCCCAGATATCATTCACGAGGATGTGCAGAGATTTGTGCTCTCTGCGAATTCTCGCGATCAGCTTCTCCACTTGCTTCGCCTCCAGATGGTCCACGACAACAGCGATTCCTCTTCCACCTCGCGCCGTCACCATCTCCGCGGTTTCTTCGACCGTTTCCGGCCGCCGTGACAGATCAAACGGAGAACTTTTTTTTGCGCGTCTGACTTTCCTGGCGGATCGCGAGCTGCGCCCGGTGCAATACACCGTCGCTCCCGCTTCACCGAGCGCCAGGGCAATTCCGCGTCCTGTCCCCCGCGTCGCTCCCGCTACCAATGCCACTCGCCCGTGAAGGTCGGGCGGCCGGTACGATGCATCGCGGTTCATCAGGCACCTCCAGGTCGGAATCGCTCAATACTAAACGGCCATTCATTAATGTCAAGTGGAAAATAAACGGCCATTCAGTTATTCTTGCTTAGTCGCTCGCTGGCGGAATGGCTTCCGCCGGTCGGGCGCCTCGAAAAATGTCGCCTCGCCCCCGCGAAACTTCCGACGAACAGATCCTCGCTGCCACCGCCCGCGTCATGCAGCGCCGCGGTCCCACGCAACTCACCCTCTCGGACGTCGCGAAAGAAGCCGGCGTCGTTCCCGCAACGCTCATTCAGCGCTTTGGCACCAAGCGCGGTCTGCTCCTGGCGATGTGCCGGACGGCTCCCGCGGGCGTCCCGCAACAATTCGCCGCCGCGCGCGCACAGCACAAATCGCCGCTCAAGGCACTCATCGAGCTGTACGCGGAATGCACCTCTTTCGCGCCCACTCCTGAAGCCATGGCCAACGGCCTGGCCTACCTCCAGATCGACTTGATTGATCCGGACTTTTACGCCATCACGCTCGCACAGTTCCGCGCCCTCCGCGACGAGACGCAAAAGCTCCTCGATGAAGCGGTCGCTGCTGGCGAGCTTCGCAAGTGCGATACCACCGAGCTCGCGCGCCTGATTCAACACGTTAATGGCGGCGCTATGCTCTCCTGGGCTGTATACCGCGAAGGCTCGGTCGCCAGCTGGGTCCGCCGCGACCTGGAAGCCCTGCTGCGGCCGTACAGGCGATCATCCGGGGCCGCCCGGCAATGGCCAAAAAAATAGTTTGGCAATTCACCCAAGTCGTGGTATTCTTTACTTGCGTTTGTTGCTCTTGTATCGCCTTTGGGTAGTAAAAGCGGTCGCAAGGTCACACTTGCGGCCTGTTTTTTTGTTCGGTGGACCGCTTTGCAGTCAGCCGGGCGAAGCTTGAAGACGGCCGCAGCTCTGTTGAGGGGCTCGGGACTTGGGGCATCAGATAGCTTAATGCAGTGCTCAGCCGCAACCCGGCTGACAGAAAAGAGTAGAAGCAGTGAGTAAAGAACAAGGTACAGTGAAGTGGTTCAATGCCAGCAAGGGCTTTGGGTTCATTCAGCGCCAGAGCGGTGAGGATGTTTTCGTCCATTTCTCCGCGATTATGGCTGATGGCTACAAGTCGTTGAACGATGGCCAGGCGGTTGAATTCGAAGTCGTCAAGGGCCCCAAGGGTCTGCAGGCCTCGAACGTACAGCCCCTCTAAGTTCACTTCACAAAGGTACAAAACGGGCGTCCCGACGCAAGTCGGGGCGCCCGTTTTCCTTTGGTACCGCGAAAAATCCTCGCCGGATGAGACCTGCGCGCCCGGTTATCGCACGGCTCGCTCACCCACTTCCTGGATACTCGTGGCGGAGCGGTGTTTCAGAAACCCCCGCGCCGCCAGCAGCTCGGCGTTCAAGAGCGCAGCGCCAGCAGCGCCCCGCACAAGGTTGTGCGAAAGCAGCGTGAGTTTGACATCATGTAGCGGACATTCGCGGATCCTGCCGACCACTGCCGCCATGCCGTTTCCTGCGTCTACGTCCCGCCGCGGCTGCGGCCGGTTTTCCTCGTCCACAACGATCACCGGATGGCGCAGCACGCTCGGGAGCGCGGCGAGTTCCGCACCCACTTCAAACGACTGCAGCACTTCCCGAACCTCCGCAAGCGTAGCGATTTTCTTCAGTCCAACCGACACGCATTCAAGGTGGCCGTCCAGCACCGGCACACGGTTGCATTGGGCGCTGATGCCCAGCCCCGCATCGACAAACCGTGCGCCATCCCACCTCCCCAGCAGCTTCTGCGGCTCCGCCTCCATTTTTTCTTCTTCTCCACTAATAAAAGGAACGACGTTGCCTTGAATGTCCATCGAGGCCACTCCGGGATAGCCGGCGCCAGAGATGGCTTGCAAGGTCACCACGAAGATCTTCTCCAGGCCAAACGCATCGGCGAGCGGCTTCAGCACAAGGACCAAACCCGCGGTCGAGCAATTCGGATTGGTGACAATGAAGCCCGTGTCGTACCCGCGATTTTTCTGCTGCAGTGGGATGGCCTCGAGATGCCCGGCGTTGACTTCCGGAATCAATAGCGGAACATCCGGATCCATCCGGTGATTCCTCGCATTGCTGACCACCGGATAGCCCGCGCGCGCGAAATCCTCTTCGGCGGGACCCGCGACGGAAGAGTCCAGCGCGGAAAAAACAAAATCACAATCGAGCACCGGATCAATCCCCTTTACCACGAGGTCGCGCGCAACCTCGGGAATCGGCGTTTCCAGGTGCCAGCTCACGGCTTCGGCATAAGTCCGTCCCGAAGACCGTTCCGACGCGGCGACTTCGGTTAACTCGAACCACGGATGTCCGCCAAGCAGTTTCACCAGCCGCTGACCGACGATCCCGGTCGCGCCGAGCACACCCGCGCGCCACTTCTTTGCGACGCCCTTCGCGGGCGCATTTTCCTGCAGATTCAATGGCATCTTGCTGCCACCCCCATTCTAAGATTGTAAGCTCACGCTGCACCTTCCGCGCGGCGTGCACCCGAAAGCTCACCTCCAGGCCCAATCCGTGTGCTACGCGCTTCCGGATGAAATGGCCTGCGCTCTCGGTTCGATTCTCAAGTCCGGCCGCTGGAGCGTCTCTGGAGGGGGCTTAAAAGAAGAAACCCACCGCCAGGTTCGCTTCGGCGGTGGGTTGAAAACGTTTTCTAGCTCTCTAGCTTCTCCACTCGCCCGAAGCGGCAATAGTCCCCATAGTCGTAGTCGAGGTCGTCGACATGGACGTAATTCGCATCGAAGGGATGGATTTCATAACGATCCCAGACTATCACGCCCCATCGCTGAACAAAAGCCATTTTTCGGCCAATGCCCTACGGAATGAGCTTTGATCTCACGTCCTCCAACTTGTGCGTGGTCGGATTGAGCAGCAGTACGCTGGGCGGCTGTCCCTTTTTGGCCTCTAACATAAAATATTCATCACCGTTGGAGTCGGCAACTTTGAACGTTGATCGCCGTGCCTCCCCACACCTGCGGTGATCTGGTCGTTGCGCTCTCCGTCACGCGCGAAAACCGCCAGGCCTGAGAAGCTCGGCGAGACGAGCAGGCCCAAGGCGTCGCGATCGGCATAATCCAGTCCGAGCGAGATGCGGCTTCCGTCGTCGGAGACACCGAAACCAGCGCGTTCGTTGCCGTCGGTGTCGTTGATCAGCAGACCAGCGCTGGCAACCGCGACGCTGCGCTTCTCCACCTTGCCCATGACCTGCGGTTCGATGCCGGGGTAAGCAATGACCACGCGGTCCGCTCCGTTCGGTCCCAAAAGCACGATGTCTGTGACGGCTTCTTTGCGTTTTCGGCCGGCAACTTCGGGCGTCGGCACTCCCAGGAGCAATCGCAGGTGCCCTTCGGCATCTTCGATCACCAGGCCGCGCAGATGCAGTATTTTGTCGTCTGCGGATGCGGCGAGCGACAGAGAGTGCCTTGCTGCCAGGGCGACGAACGCCACAAGCGTTGAAGCAAGAATGACAAGAATAAATTGAGTGCGGCGCAAACGGCGTTCGAGGGTTAGGATGCGTTCGGTCATCTGGACCTCCAGGATGCCTCTAATTCATGATTCGACGGGTGATGAGTCGAGGCGTAAGCGGTGCATTTTTCGCGACGACAGCATCGCTGAAAAAGCTTTCATCCCTAGGAGTGCTCGTCTGAATACAAAGGGGAAAGGCGCACGAAATTTCAGTGCCTGAAATCCAGTCCTAGCCTCAAAAACTCTCAAAGAGCAGGCTGGAGCACGTTAGGCCGGATTCCGCCTTTTGCAATTCAGAAATGTCAAGTGGCGTAGCAAAGAAGCCCCGCGCTTCGATCCGCGCATGTGTGCGCGGGAAAGAAGCGGGGAAGATCACCTTGCCGCAGAGAGCCAGCGCGTTGGCAGCGTGAGGCTCCGCTGGGTCGACGTCTATCCAATCGTAGTCAGCAAATGGCGTGGTATCAAACCAAGACCGGTTCGCGAGCAGCGTGTTGCCTCCAAGATAGGTGACGGCCGATTTGAGATGCAGGCAGCCAGTCACCGGAACCGCGATGACTTCGTAGCCGAGAGGCTGCAGAATCTCGGTGAGCTGGCGTATGCCTTCGGCGTTGCTCCGCTTGGTGAGGCCAACAAAAAGTTTCCGGCCAATGCGAAGTACGTCACCACCTTCGAGAGTTCCCGGCAACGTGACGTAGGCGAGCTTTCGATATTTCGAGAGCGCTTGCGCCAGCGAAACGGCTTCGCGCCGCCGGCTCTCCGTGCCGAGTGGCAGGATCACCGCCAACTCATCAAGAACGATGGCTGGGTCTTCGACAAACATGGAATCGGGAAGATCAGATTCGGCAGGAAGGGAAACGACACGAGCGCCCAATTTTTCGAGAAGCGTTTCGTAGGCGTGATGCTGCTCCTGAGCTCTGGCCAGGTCAATCGGTTTGCGATCGATAAAGGAAAGCTCGCAATGGATAATGGCCGGGCTGACAGCGCGCGTGATCGCAGTAAGCATGATGAGGAAAGAAGTGTACACGACATTCTATTGAGGGACAGCGAGGGAGCGTATAGACTCAGCGTCGCAATCAATGAAGGAGCGAATTAAATGGTGATTTGGCGCAGAGTCACAAGCGGAATACTGGCGGGGCTGCTGATTTTCATGGCTGCCAGCGGACCGGCGGCGAGCGCGGCCGAAGATAAGAAGGCGGCGGCGGTGGACGAGGTCTTCGCGGACTTGACCAAACCTGGTTCGCCGGGTTGCGCACTGGGCGTATATCGAGACGGAAAGATCATCTATTCCAAAGGCTACGGTCTGGCAAATCTCGAAGAAAACGTGCCCATCACGCCGGAAAGCGTCTTCGACATCGGCTCCACTTCGAAACAATTCACGGCGGCAAGCATTTTGCTTTTGGAAGAGCGGGGGAAACTTTCGGTCAACGACGACATCCGGAAATACATTCCGGAACTCCCGGATTACGGGCAAAAGATTACCATTCTCCATCTGCTAAATCACACCAGCGGCCTGCGCGACTATCTCACGCTCATGGATTTGGCGGGCATCAACACTGATAGCGTAACGACCGACGAGGACGCACTCCAAATCATCGCCCGGCAAAAAGCCCTGAACTTCGCTCCCGGAAGTGACTGGCTCTACAGCAACACTGGATTCTTTCTTCTGTCGGTGATTGTGAAACGCGCGAGCGGCAAGACGCTGCGGGAATTCGCAGCAGAAAACATTTTCACGCCGCTCGGGATGGGGCACACGCAATTCCGTGACAACCATACGTCGCTGATCCCAAATCGCGCGCTGGCCTACGATCCGAATGAAAAAGGCGCAGGCTACACACTGGATGTTTCCTATTTCGAACAGACCGGCGACGGCGCGGTGCACACCTCGGTCGAAGATTTGCAGAAATGGGATGAAAATTTCTACACCGGAAAAATTGGCGGGAAAGAGCTGCTCACTGAAATTCAAGAAACGGGCAAGCTGAACAATGGCAAAGCGCTGGAATATGCCAAAGGATTGTTCATCGCGGACTACCGAGGTCTTCATGCCGTCCGGCACGGCGGCTCCTGGGGTGGTTACCGGGCGGAGCTACTACGTTTTCCGGAACAGCACTTTTCCGTGGGATGTCTTTGCAACTTGGGCGACGCAAGCCCATCGAACCGCGCCGAAAGAGTCGCCGATATTTACCTCGGGGCTTTGATGAAACCAAAAGAAGAAAAGAAAGAACAGGGGGGAGAGACAGAAAACGAAAAGAAGACCATCTCTTTGGGAGCGGAACAATTGAAGCCTTATGTCGGCGACTATTGGAGCGCGGAACTGGGCGTCACTTACCGCTTGGGAATTGTGGATGGTCGCCTCCAAGTTGCAGCCCTCCTGGACGGAGCAGGCAGCCTTCGGACAATGAATCTTCCTCTCAAACCTTTTGCCGCCACGGCCTTGGATGAATTCGCCATGGAAAAAGTACACGTTTCCCTTCACTTTCAGAGAGATTCGAATCAGGTTGTGAAAGGGTTCACGCTGGATGCCGGGCGCACGCGCGGACTGATTTTTGCACGCCGGGATGCTGCAAGGTAGTGGTGACTGAAGGCCGGGTTCCATCAATCCAGCCGCTCCAGTGCCTGTTCCGAAGACAAATCCTAAAGAACAGTCTTCTCCAGAAAATGGAAAAGAATCAGCGCCAGAGAGTGAGCCGGAACGGAAGCCGCATGATTCATCCAAAGGCGCATGATTCCTGCGCCGAGGAGCATCCCGGCAAGAATTAGACCAAACGCACTGAGGACAATCCAGAGGTCCGACTTCGAAAACTTGAAGACTCGCGAGAATCCGTGAGATTCTTCTGTCACTTCCCTCGATGTTTCGGTCTGCAGGGATTGCGAATTCCCGGGCCTGTCGGAGACCTCCGGCTGAGCCAGGAGGCAGTATCCCTTTCTCGGAATAGTCTCGATGTAAAGGGGATTATCGGAAGAATCGCCCAGCGCCTGGCGCAATTTGTTAACCGCCGTGTTTACATTCGCATCGTAGTTGACATGCGTGTCAGCCGGCCAGAGTCGGCCGCGCAACTCTTCCCGGGTAACCACCTCGCCGGGCCTTTCCAGCAGGATGAGCAAAATCTGGTAGACCTTGCCCTGAAGCTTGAGCCGGGATCCGCTCCGCGTGACTTCCTGTCTTTGCTGATCAATCTGAAACGGCCCAAAACGGATATAGCGCCTCGAGGACAATATCGTGCGCTCAGAACCTGTGGCTTCTTCCGGTTCTCGCATGGAGATCACTTCCGACGGCATAGACGGTCACCCTTAGAATCTATAGACGTAAAAGCCGCTCCAGTGTTTCCTAAGATGACGAATATTCTTTCGTTTGGGTTCCGTCAATGATGAGCGTACTGGGAAGGCCTAAAGACATAGAGGACAAATCACAAAGAACCAGATGTTACCTGATGTAACGCCAAGAATTTAGATGCAGTTTATATGAATTTGTAGATCTCGAGGGGGGCGGATGTTGCCAATGAGACAATTTTTGTCTCGCGTGGGAAGGCGGGGAGCCGCTCCGCTGTTGCCACCTTGTCACATATTTGGTTCGCGAGCCGTTTCCGAAGGTCTGATTTCAGTTCGTTGCTGCTGTGGCGGAAGGGAGCACGGATATTTCCACGCGCGAAGGGAATCGTTTCGAACGGTAAATGTGCTGCGTCGCTTTCTGGTAGTCCGATTCCTTGGCCTCAAAAATGTTCGGGACGAACTTTTGCGGGTTGCGGTCGATGACCGGAAACCAAGTGCTCTGCACCTGGACCATGATGCGGTGGCCCTTCTTGAACATATGGTTTGCCGTATGTAAATTGATGGTAAACGGAGTGACCACGCCAGGGGCAATCGGCACCGGCTTTTCGAAGGAATTCCGGAAGCGCCCGCGGAACACCTCGTCGGCAATCATCAGCTCATAGCCCGAGAGCTTCCAGTTCTCGGGATACTTTTCCGGATACACATCGATGAGTTTGACGATCCAATCTGTATCGCTCCCCGTTGTGGAGGCGAACAGCTTTGCTGTCACCTGACCCGCAAGCGTGACGTCGTCCTTGAGTTCTTCCGTTTGCCACGTGAGGACGTCAGGCCGGTTATCCACGAAGCGCTGGTCCTGCACCAGCCACGTATACCAACCTCCGGGATGGTCCTCCGGATACGTCATGTCGATGGGGCGATTGCGGTAAGGCACGGGATGCGCCGGATCGCTTACATAGCTATCGAACGCTTGAGAGGATTCCACGGTAGGCGCATCAAAAGAGAGCTTGCCGTCCTCGCCAAAATATAGATTCCGCACTTTCGCGTCGCGCGGCGGCCAGGAATCAAATTGCACCCAAGCGTCGCTACCGGTCTGGAAGAGCAGAGCTTCTTTGAGAGGCAGGCTGCCTTTGTCTTTCAACCAGTAGGCAAACCAAGGCGCCTCGATATTCCGTCGGAAATAAAGCGCGGTGTCACTGCCAAAAGGAATGGCTCCGAGCGATTTGCCCGCTCCGCCAGCCCAGCCGCCATGGTTCCATGGGCCGGCAACGAGATAGTTGAGGTGTTCCGGGTCCTCCTTTTCCAGAATTTCGTAAATCTTCATCGGACCGTAAAAATCTTCCTGGTCCCACCAGCCCGCGACATTCAGATTGGGCACTTTGGGCCGTGTCAAGAGGAAGGGCATGGCTTGCTGTTTCCAGAAGGAGTCGTAGTTCGGGTGCGCGACGAAGTCATTCCACGTCGGAAGCGTCCCATGCAGGTAATTCTTGTTGGCATTCGAAAGAGCGCCCAGGCGCAAATACCAATCGTAGGTATCGAAACGGTCGAATTGAAAAGAGAAATTAGTCTTGTCCGTCTCCATCATCGTGGAGTATTCGAAGCCATAGCTCAGGCGGAAGGCGCCGTTGTGGTGAAAATCGTCGCCGAGAAACATATCCGCCGGGGAAGCCTGCTCGGAAACAGCTTTGAGCGCGGGATGCGGTTCGAGCATGCCCATCACCGTGAGCCAGCCGCCATACGAGATACCCAACAGGCCCACGCGGCCATTGTTGTGTGGCACATTTTTCACCAGCCAATCGATGGTGTCGTATGTATCTGTGCCCTCGTCGATGGCTTTGGAATTTTTTGGATCGCGCACCGGGCGTTGCATGACGAATTTTCCTTCCGAGCCGTAACGCCCGCGAATGTCCTGAAAGACGAAGATGTAGCCGTCGGGCATCATCTCCTCATAGCGACGGAGCTTACGGCTGAAGCCCTTTTCGTCGTCGTTCAGGCCATAGGGAGTACGCTCGAAGATGATGGGCAGCGTCTCGGTGGCATTCTTCGGCGAATAAATCTCGGTGTGGAGTTTTATGCCGTCGCGCGCGGGGATCATGACTTCCGTCTTGTCGAAGAGCTTGGAATAGTCAGGACGGTCCTGCTGTGCGGCCAGCCGAACGGGCAGAAGAAAGATACTCAGCGTCACACAAACTAATTGGCACCGGCGCAGCAAGGACATTAGGAACTCCTGGTCGACGATTCGACGGTCAGATGGGAGACTCCCGGAAAACGGCGTCGAGCTTACCACAGCAAGGCAAGCACATCTCGCTGCCATGGACGCTAGGAGCGGGACTGTGCGTCTGTTAAAATAACAGCAGGAAACCGCACCTGAGAAGCTGATCCCGAGTGCTTCGGGTTCCGATAGTACGAAGAAGGAGATTCGTCCGGCTGCTCGTGCCGTTCCAACTTTTGAGCTAAATCGTTGGAACGTCTGCTGAACTACTCCCGCGAATTTGTCCAGCTCTCTGAAATTCGCACTAGCAAGTTGGAACGGCACTGGTTGTTTCAGCAGCCATTTCTGTCTTTACAGGAGTTGGCGCACGAGCGCCACGAAGAACGAGGATCATGAGCCAAGCAATTCGCAACATCGCCATCATCGCGCACGTGGACCACGGCAAAACCACCTTGGTCGACGCCATGCTGAGGCAGAGCGGCATTTTCCGCGCCAACGAAGCGGTTGTCGAGCGCGTGATGGATTCCAACGAACTGGAGCGCGAGCGCGGCATCACCATTCTGGCGAAGAACACCGCGCTCTTTTTTCGCGGCACGAAAATCAACATCGTGGATACTCCTGGCCACAGCGATTTCGGTGGGGAAGTCGAGCGCGCGTTGCGATTGGTCGATGGCGTGGTCGTTCTTGTGGACGCCAGCGAAGGCCCGTTGCCGCAAACGCGCTACGTGCTGCAAAAAGCATTGGCGGCAAAGCTGCCTCCGGTGATTGTGCTGAACAAGATTGACAGAGGCGACGCCCGCCCCAAGGAAGTTCTCGACGAAATCTACGATTTGTTCATCGATCTCGACGCCACCGAAGACCAGCTTGACTTCCCGGTGATTTACACCAATGCGCGCGAGGGCGTCGCGCACCGCAAACAGGGAGATCCTTCCAAAGACTTGCTGCCGCTCTTCGAAGCCATCGTGGAGCATATCCCGGCTCCAACGGGCGATCCCGGCGGCGTACTGCAAATCCAGGTGCTGAACCTTGATTACAGCGACTTTCTGGGAAGAATTGCCATTGGGCGCGTCTTCAACGGCACGCTGCACCGCGGTTCAGAAGTGGGCATCGGCAAGTTGAACGGAAAAATCGAGCCGACGAAAATCACCAAGCTTTTTACCTTCCGCGGACTGGAGCGGGACGAGGCGGAGAGCGTCCCTGCGGGCGATATCGTGGCCATCGCCGGTGTGGAGGGGATTCAGATCGGCGAGAGCGTGACTTCGCTCGAAAACCCTGCCCCGCTTGAGCCCCTGCTAATCGACGAGCCAACGCTAGCGATGATTTTCACCGTCAACAACGGTCCGCTGTCCGGCCGCGAAGGAAATTACCTGACCTCCCGCGACCTGCGCGACCGGCTTCAGAAGGAGCTGCTGACCAACGTTTCCATTCGTGTGGAAGATACGGACACGCCGGAATCGTTTCGCGTGCTGGGGCGCGGCGAGTTGCAGCTCGCGATCTTGATCGAAACAATGCGGCGCGAAGGCTTCGAATTGATGGTGGGCAAGCCGGAAATCGTCACCCGCACGGAAAACGGAATGAAGCTCGAGCCGGTCGAGCGCCTGGTGATCGACATCCCTGAGAAGTTCATCGGCATCATCATGGAAACCATCGGCGGCCGCCGCGGCGAGATGACCAAGATGAGCAATCACGGCTCGGGGCGCGTGCGGCTGGACTTCAAGATTCCGTCGCGCGGCCTGATTGGATTGCGCAGCCAGTTGCTGACGGATACTCGCGGCACGGCGCTGATTCACTCGATCTTCGAAGGCTGGACGGAATATGGCGGGGAAATGGCGCTGCGTCCGACGGGCGCGCTGGTCGCGGATCGCGCGGGGGTCTCGACAGCGTTCGCGCTGTGGAACTTGCAGGAACGGGGCGACCTGTTTGTGGGTCCCGGCGTGGACGTCTACGAAGGCATGATCCTCGGCGAAAATTCGCGCGAGCAGGACATGGACGTGAACGTGACCAAGGAAAAGAAGCAGACCAACATGCGCTCCTCGAGCGCGGACGAAGCCATCCGGCTGATTCCGCACCGCGAGCTGAGCCTCGAGCAGGCCATCGAATTCATCGCCGACGACGAATACGTGGAGATCACGCCGAAGACCATCCGCTTGCGCAAAAAAGTGTTGAATGCCAACAAGCGCCCACGCCGCTGGCAGGAAATCCGCGCCAGCCAGGAAGCCGCGGGATAAAAGGTGAGCCTCTCACCGTTCTGCTTTCTTACTTGCCGGTTGTCATCGGGTGAGGCACGGAGTTGTGAAGCGCGGCAAGCAGCCATCTGCCGTCGCGCCGAACATAAACATGTGTAAATCGCAGCGTTCCACCAAAACTCGCATTCGGATCGGCTTCCCAGGTATGCCGTTCGCGGTTCAGCCGAGCACCCACACCCTTTAGCTCCAGGTCGCCCACAACAATCGCGTTGTCGCCGTGCACGCGAAATTGCGCGTCCTTCTCTTCAAACACCTCCCAACGGAATTTGCCGGCTTTGATCAACTGGGCGAGGGGTTTGAAATATTCGTCCAGCCATGTGGCCTTGTTCTGCACGTGCCCGTAAATGTCGGTCTGCAGATAATCATCAGTCATGATGCTGGCGATTTTGTCTGAGTCTCCCTCGACGCTGGCTTTGTGCCGCTCGTTCTCCACTGCCTGAAGTTCCGCCTCGGCTGTCGCTGCATTCGACGATTTCATTGTTTCCTCCGCAACCCTCGTCGGGCGATGGGCATCCGCTGAGCGGTTCATCAGTTCTTCCAGGTATTGCTTCCAGACGGCGGCGCGGGTGTGGGTGCCGTGGCCGCGCGTTTCGTCGCTGATGGGCAGCAAGACGAAACGACCGTTTTTCACCTTTTTGATCTCGCGTTCGGCGACGCCTAGTTCCGGCGGATTGATAAAATCGTCCGCGGAGTTGATATACATCACCGGCGCGGTGATTTTTTCAAGCTGCGGCGAAGGGTCGTAATTGCGCGACGCGTTCACCGCGTACAACAGGTCGTTCGCATCCAGGCCGGCAGAGCGCATCTTGGAATAATCGTCGAGGTATTTGTCTGCGGCATCGCGCGTCGGGTAAGTTTTCTGCATGTGCGGCGGCGCGCTACCCGCAATCAGCAACAGATCGAGCGCCGTGCGCAGCGCCTGCTGCGGCTCCGAAGAATATTCCCCGTCCTTCCATTCCGGATCGTTGCGAATCGCGTCCATCACCATTTTTCGCCACACTCGGTTGCGTCCTGCGATTTGTACGGGCAGGCAAGCGAGTGGCATCAATGCATCCATGAAATCGGGATACGTCTCTCCCCACACAAAGGAATGCATGCAGCCCATCGAAGTGCCCATGACCAGGCGCAAATGATTCACGCCCAGCCCTTCGGTGAGCAAGCGATGATGCGCGGCAACCATGTCGTCGTAGTCGTATTGCGCAAAGCGCGCGTGCAGCCCGTCGCTGGGCTTTGAGGATTCTCCATGGCCGATGCCGTCGGGAAGAATGATGTAGTAGCGCGAAGCGTCGAGGAGTTGCCCCGGCCCGAACAGTTCGGCCGCAAAAATGGGTTGAAGGAATTGATGACCGGTGCCGCCGGTGCCGTGCAGAATCAAGACCGCATTGGTGACGCGGCCTTGCGCGTCGCGCGCGGGCTTCCCCAACGTCGTGTAATGAAGGCGCAGCCCCGGCAAAGATTCTCCCGATTGAAATTTGAAATTCTTGGCGACGAAATTGCCTTCGGCTGTCGCGAAAGGTGGTGCTTGCTGGCCCGCCGCCGACAGATTCGTAATCACCAACAGGAGGAGAGATAAAACGAATTGACGAATCACAAAAGCCTCCATCCGGCACTCCTCGGGCATTTTACGCAGGGAAGAATGGCCAGCGCCACCAATTCGAGGAATATTACGCGTGCGATGGCGGTCTCCGAATCAAGGCCAGCGTGATCGGGGAATTGGCCACGCGGAGCCCATGCAAAATAGTGCGGTTCTTGCATGAAATGTTGTAAAGTCATGGTCACCATAGCAGCCCGCTCGGAAGGGTGTTGCATCCAAATGGCTCACATGGTGGCCAGCCACTAGCTTTATCTTTGCACTCTGAGGAGACTGATGGATTCGCCGAGCAACTCTCCCAAAGAAGCTGCCGGAGCAGCGCATCCGACCATTGCCGCGACCGCTACGGCGCTTCCGCCCCACACCATCACTCGCGACGACGTAAAGTATTACATGGGCCGCGTTTTCGACATCCCCGAGCGGCGCCTCGAAGCTATGATGAGCATTGTCGACAACGCGCAGGTTCACAAACGGCATTCCATCTTTCCCATCGATTACACCATCGAGCCGCGCGCCCTGTCGAAAACCAACAACGAGTACATCGAACACGCGGTGAAGCTCGGCCGCGAGGCTGCAGAAAAATGTCTTGAACGCGCCGGGCTCAAGCCGGAGGACATTGATCTCATCATCACCGTCTCCTGCACCGGATTCATGATTCCTTCGCTCGACGCGCACCTCATCCATATGATGGGGTTTCGCCCGAATGTCCGCCGCATGCCGTTCACCGAGTTGGGCTGCGCCGCAGGAGCCATGGCGCTGGGCCGCGCAGCCGATTATCTGAAAGCACATCCGGGCGGAAACGTCCTGATCATCTCTGTGGAATTGCCCTCGCTCACCTTTCAGCGAAAGGACAGTTCCCAGGCCAATCTGATTTCTTCGATTCTTTTTGGAGATGGCGCGGCCGCCGTGATCGTCAGTGGAAAAGAAGCGCGCGGGCCGAAAATTCTCGTTTCGGAAACTTACACTTTTCCTGATTCACTCTACGCGATGGGATTTGATCTCCGCGATTCCGGTTTCCATATTCTGTTGGACAAAGAGGTTCCGGAAATGATCGGGGGGAAAATCCGCGGGCTGGTTGAGGGTTTTCTCCAGCGCAACGGCCGAAAACGAGAAGACATCAAGGGCTGGATTCTGCATCCGGGCGGAGCGCGTTTGCTCGCAAACATCGAATCCGAGCTGGGCTTGTGCAAGTGCGACACG
>Ga0209377_1000421_pt1 | contig 27915 bp, 20 predicted proteins | sample GraSoiAngelo_141_FD_185898 | JGI IMG/M metagenome (GOLD analysis project Ga0209377, IMG submission 185898) | Grasslands soil microbial communities from the Angelo Coastal Reserve, California, USA - 14_0929_12_40cm (SPAdes) (version 2) | ecosystem: Environmental > Terrestrial > Soil > Grasslands ...
GAGTCCATTGCGGAGACGTTCACGGGCGCCGTCGTTGCCAACGCGCCTGGCGGGGATGCCGGCGTTCCGCCGGAGCTTTCGCTCGAAGAATTGGTCCGCCAAACCAAGCCCGCGGTGGTCTATTTGAAAGGATTAGATAAAGCAGGCTCGGGATTCTTTGTCACCGGCACCGGCGTCATCGTGACCAACGCGCACGTGGCCCGCGGCGAAGAATCTTTGCTCACCGTTCTTTCGACGGGCCAGCAACTGGATGCGAAAGTCGTCTACGTCGACGCGGATCTGGACATTGCGCTGGCCAAAATCGATGCCGCCGCCGAAAAAATCCATTTTCCACACCTCGCTTTGACAAGTGCAAATGGAGTCCGGCAGGGGGAAAGCGTGCTGGCCATCGGGAACCCCGGCGATGCCATGCTCTTCAGTGTGACGAAGGGCATCGTCAGCGCCGTTGGAAAATTTCCAAACGCGGGTCCCGGAACCTGGGTGCAAACCGACGCCCCGATCAATCCCGGCAACAGCGGCGGCCCGCTGCTCAACTCGCGCGGCGAGGTGATTGGCATCAACACGCAAAAACTGATCAAGAAAAACGTCACGGGGATTGGATTCGCCCTCAGTTCCACGGACGTTCTGGAAGTCCTCCACCGGTTCTATCCGGATCTCGCCGCGTTCCGCTCACGAGCTGTCGCGGCGCCGAGCCAGGCCGCGACGCAGGAAATTTCTGACGCTGTCGAGGCCTCGAGCAGTTCCCCGCCCGTAACTCCCGATGGTGTTGGCACAGTCGCCCTCACTTCGGAACCCGACGGGGCGGAGATTTTCGTGGACGACAAATTCTACGGCAACACCCCGGCGACTCTTAGACTCCCTGCAGGCAGCCATGCGATTGTCCTGAAGTTCCCTGGGCGGGCCGATTGGCAGCGCACGCTCGAAGTGCTCAAGTCCAGTAGAGTGTCGCTGAAGGCTACGCTAGATCCAGCTTCTTGAATTCGATTTGTTTCTTTCGAAGTGTCTTGGGACCTGCACAAAAAAACGGCAGGGCGTCACCAAGGACGCCCTGCCTCTTAAATTGGCTCTTCTTTACTGTTCCGGTTGTTTGGGACTCTGTGGAGTCTGATCCGGCGTTTCAGGGTGCGCTGCTGCTGGCGTGACGTTCGGTGCATTCGTGTTTGCCAGTTCAGCCGGCTTGTACTTGGGCGCGCTGATGTACCCGTGAACGAAGTTCTTGCTGATCTTGTTCACTACCACCTGGACCGGTTGCCCTTCGCTTTCGGTATGAATCCAGATGGGCTCGTAGAGATTCACTCTATTCTTGCGAAGTTGATTGTCATCGATAACCATGGACAGGTCATAATTCATGTGCTTCGCATCGGTCCGGCGCAGGGACAGCGTCAGCGGCCCGAAGCGCTGGAACTGCTTGGACTTGGTCAGGTCGAACTCGAAATAGTTCCGCTCGCCGCGCTTCTGCAGCACCACCAATTCCTCATGGGTTTTGGCAATGGAGCCGTTGAGTTCGTCTTTCGTGGAACTGAGACTGCCCTCGAGATCGGTTCTGTTTTTGGCCACCAGATCCTGCGTGTCCTTTAACTGCTTTTGCTGTTCCTCCAATTGCGCCTGCAACTGCTTGTAGCGCTTGTCGGCGGGTGACCCGCGCTTGGCCGCGGTTTTCTTCTGCGCTGCCGCTTGCTCTGCTGCCTGCTGAGCCGCCTGCTGCGCCGCTTGCTGCGCCGCAGCCATGTCATTCAGCTTTGTCGTCACAGTGCCCAGTTGCCCCTGCAGGTCACTGATGGTCGCGGTAGCCACGGATTCCTGCGCGCTCAAATGACTCACCATGATTTGCTGCCGGTACCCGTAGCCGAAAGCCACTCCTGCAATTACCAAGAGCGCCACGACAGCCCCGATCAGTATGCGATTTACTCCCGTCGGTGCCGTGGTTTTTTCCTGCTCGTATTCACTTCCTTCTCTAAAATCCTCCATCTTCTTCCTCCTCGATTTCTCCATCTCGCGCGCCGTTCCGGCGGTCCTAGCAATTGCATGTTCGACGTTGAACCCAGAATTCCGCCGCGTCATCGGTCCGATAGCAGCAGAAAAGCCCCTCCGGTTCCTTCGCAAGTGAGTGGCCGACAACTGAAAATCCTGTCTGCGGCTAAAGCTAGCTCTGTCAATGACTAACAAGCTCGGGCCAACAGCCTTTGCTGGGCGAGCGAGTACTAGTCCTGGCAATTTTTCTCTGCCGCTAGCGCGACTTTCCATTCTTGCGGCTTCGGAGGGCTCCCGCATTTTCGTCCTCCATGCGTTGCCCCGAATCAACCCCTGTGCTAGCATCCGCGAGGCAAGAAGAGCGGCCCAAAGATAATTCGATTGGTCCCCTGCCTCCGCCCGCTCGGAGACCCAGGAAAGAGAACCGCAACGCGGTTTCGCCGAAGGAGGGAACGCTCTTCCTCCTAAGATGGTAAATCGCCCAGGCGCACGCCCGCGCCAACGTTAGAAGAAAAGGGGGGCGGGCTTTCGCCGCGATTGCCCCTTGATCATGGAAACGGGAGGCTTGTATGAAGAGCTATCTCACCAAGGACATTCGAAACGTTGGCATTGTAGGCCACGGCGGCACCGGAAAGACGCAACTGGTGTCGTCGTTGCTCTTCACTGCGGGGATGACCCCGCGCTGGGGAAAAGTTGCGGAAGGCAGCACCGCCACGGACTGGGACGAGGAAGAAATCGCCAGAAAAATCTCCATTCAAACCGGGCTGGCCTGTGCCGAATGGCCGGCCACGCCCACCGGACCTTCCGGTTCCTCCGATAAAGTCAAAATCAATTTCATCGATCTTCCCGGTTATTCCACGTTCATTACGGAAACGAAGGCTTCGCTGATCGCTGCGGACGCCGCGCTCATCGCCGTGGACGCGCACGTCGGCGCGCAAGTCACGACGGAAAAAGTTTGGGATTACTGCACGGAGTACGATATCCCCCGGGCCTTCGTTCTCACCTGGATGGACCGCGAGCTCTCGAGCTTCGAACGGTCCATGGAATCATTGCAGGAGGTTTTTGGCCGCAACGTTGTCGCCTTGCAATTGCCCATTGGCTCGGAAAAAGGATTTCGCGGGGTCATCGACCTGGTGGCCATGAAAGCGCATATTTACAAGCCGGATGGCGACGGTAAACCCTCGATCGAAGAAATTCCGGCGGCGCTTGCTGACGAAGCCAAGGAGGCGCACGAGAAGCTGGTCGAAATGATCGCCGAAGGTGACGACGAAATGATGGAGGAGTTTTTTCGCGAAGGCACGATCCCCATTCACGACCTGATTCCGGCCGTCCGCAAAGCCATCGTCGGCGAAAAAATCTTTCCGGTGGTAATGACCTCGGGCCTGCACAATATAGGCACCGCCAGCCTGCTCACGTTTCTTGCCGATGCTTTCCCCCACCCCGACGAACACGCGCAAGTCGGCTACAAAGACCCGAGCGGAAAGAGCGATCGCGTCGAGCGCAAATACGACGACAGCCAGCCGCTCTCCCTTTTTGTCTTCAAGACGCTCGCCGACCCCTTTGCGGGCCGCATCAACTATTTCAAAGTGAAAAGCGGCGTTTTGAAAAACGATGCCACGCTGCTCAATTACAATCGCAATGTTCCGGAGCGCTTCCAGCATATCCAGGTCGTTCAGGGCAAACAGCTCACCGAAGTCGGCGAGCTGCACGCAGGGGACATCGGCGCCATCGCCAAGCTGAAAGAGACCACCACCGGCGAAACGCTGGGCGACAGGGTCGCGCCGGTCTATTACGCGCCCGCACGCTTGCCCGAACCGTCCATTACTTTTGCGATTGAACCGAAGAGCCGCGCCGACGAAGATAAAATTGGCGTCTCCATTCACAAAATCCTGGAGGAAGACGCCGCGCTCCGCTTTTCCCGTGACTCGCAAACCAAGGAGTTTTTGCTGGCGGGTTCGGGCCAGCAGCACATCGAAGTCGTTGTCGCCAAGCTTCACAAGCGTTACAACGTCAATCTCACGCTGAAGCCTCCCAAAGTGCCCTACCGCGAAACCATCCGCGGGAAAGCCGACGCCGAAGGCAAGCATAAGAAACAGTCCGGCGGTCACGGGCAGTTCGGTGTGTGCCGGATCAAGATGGAGCCCATCGAGCGAGGGAAAGGCGTCGAGTTCGTGGACGATGTTTTCGGCGGCGCCATCCCGAAGAACTGGATTCCGTCGGTGGAAAGGGGTATCCGTGACTCTGCCGCGCGCGGCTATCTTGCGGGATTCCCGGTGACGGACTTCCGGGCCATTTTGTACGACGGGAAATACCACGACGTGGATTCGTCGGACATGGCCTTCAAGATCGCCGGCTCGCTGGCGTTCAAGGAAGCGATGAAGCAGGCCAAGCCCGCGCTGCTTGAACCGATTATGCAAGTGGAGGTTTACGCGCCCGATCAATACTCCGGCGACCTGATGGGCGACCTCAGCTCGCGGCGGGGCCGCATTTCCGGCAGTGAAACCCGCGGGCACAACGTGATCATCAAGGCGCAGGTGCCGCTCGCCGAGATGCTGAGTTACGCAACAGACCTTACGTCCAAAACGCAGGGGCGAGCCAGCTATTCCATGGAGTTTTCGCATTACGACTACGTGCCCAACGAACTTGCGGAAAAAGTGATCGCCGCCCACAAGGCGGCTCACGGCGAAGCCCTCGTCGAAGAAGAAGCCTAAGTTTGGGCGCACCTCTTGCTCGGAGGTTTTGCTTGCCAAGACTCTCGGGCATACAGTACGGACCAATCGAAGAATGAAATGAAAGCCGCAACTTGATGCCAGCGGTCAGATACGGTTCGATCTCGACACGCTTCTTCCTCTCTGGCGTGACGCTATGTTTTGTCGCTTCCCTCGCGGCGGCCGGGCAAACCAGTTCGCCCAACTCTGGACCCTGGTCCGGCACCATTGTCTACAGCAGTTGCAATGCAGACGAAGCCTTTGCCGAATCCCCGGAGTGCTTCCGGAGCGTGCCGGGGGCGAAGCTGTCGCTCTATGACGACACGAACAGAGTGGTGTATGCCCTGGAGCCCCAAGAGCGAGTAACCGTTCACCCGGGAGACAGCGTAAAGGTTCACGGAACACTCGATAACGATGCCATTCACGTGGCATCCATCGACTTGATGTCCATCGGGCTGCCAATTAGTCAGAGAGCCCCGGTATTCTCGCTTCACGACCAGTTTGGCCGGATGCAAACTCTCGATTCCTTGAAAGGGCCCAAGGGCACGGTACTTCTTTTTTTCCGTTCCGCCGACTGGTGACCGTTCTGCAAGGGGCAGTTGGTCCAACTGCAAAGTGCCATCCCGCGGTTTGAAAAGCAAGGGGTCAAACTGGCGGCCATTAGCTATGACTCGGAAGAAATTCTGAAATATTTTGCGGACCGCCACAAAATCGAGTACCCCATGCTCGCGGATCCCGATTCAAAGATCATCCAGGCTTATGATGTCCTGAATGCGGAAGCGACTGGGATGCAAAAAGGCTTTGCCCGCCCCGGATATTTTTATATTGATACGGACGGCATCATTCGAGAAAAGTTTTTCGAAGCCAAGTACCGGGAGCGGCTCACCGGGAACAGCATTATTTCCAAGCTTTTTCCGGAATTAGGGCAGGAAGTAACCGATACGGTCGAGGCCCCGCATCTTCAACTGGCTCTGCAACAATCGGATCGCGCAAGCGTTCCCGGCACGCGCATTACTCTGGCTGCCGAAGTGCGGCTTCCTCCGGATGTGCACGTGTATGCGCCCGGCGCGCAGGGATATAAGCCCATCCGGCTGGTGATTGACGAAATGAAAGAAATGGAGCTCAAGCCGGCCATTTACCCACAGTCACAAATTCTCTATTTGCCGGCGATCAAGGAGCGCGTACCGGTGTTCGAGGGGACGTTTCGCATCAGCCAGGATGGAAAAGTAAGTTCCACATCCGAGTTCTGGGGCTCGCTGGGAAAAGACGGGAAACTCCTCACGATTACGGGAAGGCTGGAGTATCAGGCTTGTGACAAGACCATCTGCTATTTGCCAGCCTCCGTCCCCGTCAAATGGCAACTGCAAGTTTTTCCTTTGGATCGAACGCGCACGCCGGTGAACATTCGCCACAAATAAGAGGGCAGCTTGGAAGCACACGATGACCCAGCGAACTATGACACGCAGAGCCGCCCAAATTGTCCCGTCACGAGCCAGCTTCGAGGCTGTTTTTCCTTGCGGAGAAGGCGCACACTCGTTTGCATGAACACGAAAAAACTTTCCAGCCAGGGCCCGCAAACAAGAGCCATCCACGGAGGGGAACCCAATCGCCGCGGCGTCAACGGCCCTATCGTGACGGAGATTATCCGCTCCTCGACATTCACGTTTTCTTCCACCGAGGAAATGAAGCTGTGGGCTGAGGGCAAGAATCAAGCGTACATCTACACGCGTTACGGCAACCCCACACTGAGCGTGGCGGAAAAGAAAATTGCCGCTCTTGAAGGCGCAGAAGCGGCGGTGGTCACTGCGTCCGGTATGGCCGCCATTTCGTCCTCACTCCTGGCCGCACTGAAAGCCGGGGACGAAGTGATCTCCACGGCGCAGCTCTATGGCGGAACGTACCGGCTGATGCGCGACGTTTTTCCGAACATGGGTATCACGGTTCATCAGGTTGGAACGGATCTGGCGGGCATCGAAAAACTCGTCACGCCACACAGCAAAGTTCTCTACGTCGAGACACCCACCAATCCCACACTCCGCCTCGTGGATATCCACAAAGCCGTGGGCTTCGCCAAACAACACAAGCTTATCTCCATCATTGACAACACCTTTGCAACGCCTGTGCTGCAGAATCCCATCGCGCTGGGCTACGACATGGTGGTGCACAGCGCGACGAAAGCGCTTGCCGGGCATTCGGATATCATCGCCGGCGTGTCCGTGGGCAGCGAAGAGTGGATGAAACAGGTGCGCAGCATGATCATCTATCTCGGAGGCTCGATGGACCCCGGAGCCGCCTATCTGCTGATCCGCGGCATCAAAACGCTCGGCGTACGCGTGCAGCGCCAGTGCGAGAACGCCATGGCTGTCGCTGAATTTCTGGAGAAACATCCGAAGGTGGAGCGCGTCCATTATCCGGGCTTACAGTCGCACGCGGACCACGCGCTAGCAAAGAAGCAGATGCGAGGCTTCGGTTCGATGCTGGCGTTCGATATGAAGGGCGGCTTGGCGGCCGCGCGGCGCTTCTGCGATCGCGTAAGCCTGTTTCTGCTCGCCGCGAGCCTCGGCGGCGTCGAATCGCTCGTCATTCTTCCGATCTACAGCTCGCACTACAATATGAACAACGAAGAGCTGCGCCGCGCGGACGTCAGCCCGGGCACCGTTCGCGTTTCGATTGGCTTGGAAGATAAAAAGGACTTGATCGAAGATCTTAGGCAAGCACTCCAGTAATTCACGCAGAAACCCCGCGCGAGCTGTTGATCGTGCAGAAGCTGGATTAGCAGCGGCAAGGGGATCTACTTGCTATTCACTGGAACCTGGGCATTCCACTCTTCTTGTTCGGGCAGCAGCGATTTCACGATGTCTTCCAGTTCGTGCTCGCTGCTTACGTGCTCCGGGTAGTTGTGCGCCGTGATGTCGAACGTTTTGCCATGCTTTGCGCGGACGTCTTGCAGTTCCTCCTGCAAACGAACAGCAATGCGTTTCGCATTCAGCACATCCGTTTCCGGCAAAACCAGCGCGAACAGGTCGGGCGCAAGCCGGTAGATGGAATCTGTGGGCCGCAGCTTGCGGGCCATCGCCTTCGCCGCGTCGCCCCAGGCCGCCGAATTCGCCTCATCCTTCTTCCCCGGACCGCTTGTGGACTTGGCCTTCACCAGGAGCAGCGAAAGGGTCTTTTGCATGCTCATGGCCCGCCGGAATTCCATCGTGAGGCGGTCCCAAAAGTAATTCTGGTCCGGCATGGATTGCAGCAGGTCCACACTGGCCTGTTGCTGCAACGTAACGTTGCGCTCCAGTTCGGCCAGCAATTGTTGCTTCAGTTGCCGCACCGTGCGCTGGCGCTCCAGCAGGTAGCCCACAAATAGCAGCGTTAATGCGCAGAATCCAAAAAATGCCACGCGCAGCGTCCACTTGTTGCCGATCGGGTGCAGGAATACCAGCGGATACATGAACATCGCCAGTCCGCTCGCCAGTATCAGCACAAACACGATCGACAGTATGGTGAGCTGCAACTCACGTCTTTCCAGCCGATCCAATTCCGGACGATTCAGCGTTCCCATAACTGTCCCGCGCTCTCCCGTTCGTCAGCGGCCAATCGCGTGAATCAAGACTGCCGCCCATTCACTCCATCGTCCGCTTGAAACTTGGCTTGTTCAATGGATCGATTGTTCTTTGTAGCGGAAATGCTACTGGGCCTCGCTTGTGGAATCCCGGACTCGTGAAACGCTGCAGAACGGGCCGTGCCGCAACAGGCAGCAACCAGGATGGCAGAAATAGGCGGCGCTTCACTGCACAACTTGAATCCCCACATTTTCAGCCGCGGCATACTGTGCCAGCAAAGCAGACATTCGCTGCGTCCAGCGGTCGAGGTTCTCTGGTCCCGCGAAGGAAACAATAATAGCCAGGACCTCTTTTGTTTCCGCCGTGACCATGGTGCGCTCGGAATCGCTCGTCGGGCTGCCGTGCGGCCCCACCACATCCGCGAAGACCGGCAATCCCTCCAGATTCAAATCAAATTTGCCGATGCCTTTGTAGGTTTCACCCGCGCGCCCCACGCGGAACACCACGTCTCCGCTCACGTGCGCCAAATCATACAGCCCCACCGGCAGCCGGCTTTCCACTGACACCAGATTGATCACGTCCACGACGGCGTTGATCTGCGGCAATCCTTTTCCGGCAACAATGCGCCGCAGGAGCGCCTCCGCCGATCCACGGTAGCGCGCCGGATCTTTTCCCAGCGCCTTGTAGGCCTTGCGCGTTGCCTGGATTTGCGGCGACTCCAGCACGCCGCGCGGGAAGGGCAATTTTTGGATTTCCATCTCGCGCGTCTTCATTTCCGCGAGGAGCGCTTCCTGCGACGCACCGGCTTTCACGTGGGCTGTCACGCATCCCAGCGCCGTTCGCGGACATTTTTTCTTCATTTCCGGATCAATCGTTATATGCATGGCGCATCAGCAGGGAATCGTCTTGATCGGCACGCTCTCCTCTTTTTTCATCGAAACAGTACCACAACACGTGCGATTCTTTCCGGGAGCAGGCTGCCAAGCGCGAGAATCTAAACGGGGAGATCTTCGTTTCGGAAATTGCAAGGACCACGACAAGAATTGGCTAATTCCCCGGCCGCGGACTCGATACCAGAGAAAAGAGAAAGAGGACCATCCCGGCAAAGAGCAACAGGCCGCCCAGCCCGAGAGACACCAGGAATGCCAGTGGGCCGCGCCAGGCGAGGCACAACGCTTCGACCAGCAATCCCAAAATGATCAGCACGCCGGAAAACTGCAAACGTCGTTCGACAGGATTTGTGCTGAGAGTCACGAGCCACCATTCCAGAATTTGACGTTCGCGAGCGTGCCAACGTTATGCACCACTTCGTGGCAACCGCTGGAGAGACAGGATTTTTTGTTGGCCTTGATAGCCGGAAGCAAATACGGGTCGGAATTGTGGATTGCTCCCTGTTCAAAAGATCGGGCTCCCTCATGGCAATGCAGGCACTCGCGGTTGTTGAAGGACTCATAGAGTTTGATTTTTTCCGGGGGCGGTGGCGTCGTGAAGTAATAGATGTAAACATGGCGCAGCCCGCGCAACTTGGCCTTCGCGGTGCCGAACATGGCGTAATTCGTGTGGCAGGTGTAACAGGCCTCGTCTACCGGTACTCGATGATTCTGGTAGTGCGCTGCCGCCAGATAAGCAGGATCGTCAACGCGAAGGCTTTTCCCGTAGGGTTCCATGATGTGGCACGACAGGCAAAACGCCGTGCTCTTGGAGCGCTCGAGCTCGCTGGAAATTCCCATCGACGCGCATAAGATCGGAAGAAAAAATAGGACGAGAAACGCCATAATCTTTCCGCCGCGCGTGACGGTGATGCCCGGCCGGAGGAAGAGCACCACGATCAGGCTCACGCTAAAGAGAATAAGCAGCAGCAGGAATGAGACAGGCATAGTCACCTAAAGATACGCTCCAAAGTCAGAAGAAGGGCGAGTTTCAAATAGGAGTTCTTAGGATTTCTTGGCGAACGAACGGATGTACGCGACCAAGCCCTTCACCTGATCCGCAGTGAGAGTTTTGTAGGCCGGCATCTTGCCTTTGCCCTTGCTGATGGCGTCGGTCAAGTCCGCATCGCTTATTTTCTGGACTTCTTCCGAGGAGAAGTCTTTGACCTTCATGGTTTTTCCAGCGGCGGTTTCGCCTTTACCATCCGGGCCATGGCACATAGCACACTTTGCCTTGTACGTGGCTTCGGCGGTGTTATCCGCATTTGCCGGCGCGTTGATAAGGATGAGCCCTGTCAGCACGACTGCCCCAAGCGTGAGGTTTGCCATCCACCGCAGTTTTTCTTGCATGATTCTCTCCCAACTGGGAATCGGCGCGAGGCAGAAGTGTACTGCCCTGCGCCGTCGTTCTAGAATGCGTATCTTACTGAAAGCGTGACGAGATTGCCCCGGAAATTTCGCGGCGCAAACGCATCTTGAGGAGCAAGGGTTCCCGCTACAGTTCCTGCGGTCGGGTCCTCATGATAGCCGTAGAAGTCCCAGTAGGCCTTCCCCGTCCAGCTCTTGGCGAAATGGTAGTCCAGCCCCCCGAAGGGATGCAGCCATTTCGAATCCAGCGGACCGGATACAGCGTTCGGATTCAGGAAAAGGGCGCTACCGCTGGTGCCGGTGAGGTTGGCACCCAGGCGCGCGGTGAGGCTATGGAAGGGTGTCCACATGGCATCGAAGTAGCCGTAGTGGGACTTGTTCGTATAGGTGGAGAGTTGCTGGAGAAACGGCGTGCCGCACGAAGTGGTTCCCGGCGGGGCAGGTGTGGCGACAAAGCAAATGATGATCTGCGAAAAGACATCGTTGTAGTCGTAGCCCAACTCCAAGGAATACTTCTCGTTTGGCTGAATGATGGCCAAGATCCCATAGACGCGGTCGTGCTGCAGGTTGTTCGTTCCCGGCACGTTGTCGCGGGCTTCCAAAATCCGCAGGGAGCCGCTCAGATTCAGCCAGTCGGTGACCTTGTACCGCGAACGAATGCGGTAATCCTGCGACTGGCGCGGGCTGATGCGGGTAAAGGACTTGTCCGCGCTCATCAACTCCATGTCGAAGTTGATGCGGAAGTTGTTGGTCGGCCGCGCCCAGATCCCGAATAAGCCGCCATGTTCGTGAATGGGTGTCGAACTTGAATCCGCAGGGAAAGTCGTCGTCAAGATACAAGTGCCGTCCGACAGATTGTTTGCCACAGGACAGTTGATTTGATTCCCGTTGGCGTCCACATTGAAGGGTGCGGGTGGAGTGCGCGTGTTTTGCGAGTTGGGGAAAAAGACAAATGTTCCGCCTGCAAAGGTCGCATCCGCGATGGTGCGGCTGCGGTAGCGGTACCCCAGCCGAGCGCCAAAGCGCTGGGAGAAACGATAATCCACTTCGGCCAGATTGGTTTTTTCATCCTGCTTCAGAAACTTGCTGACATTCAAAAGTGTAATGTCCGGGCCGGAGGAACCCGTATGCACCGGGGTCGCCCCAGCGGCGGTATTTCCGTCCGCAGGCGCCGCGCAGATTAGCGGCAGCGTGCCCGCCGAAGCAAAAACGTTGGCATGAGTCGTCAATCCCCCGCTAAAGAAGGAACAGGTGGAAGAATCAAACGCCACCGGGTTGTGCCAATTCGAGAAGTGGAACGAGTCGAGGAAGCTCAGCTTCTCCGTAATGTGCCACGTCGCTCCGAAGTCCGCGGTGGCTGCCACGCGCCTGCCGGACACTGGCCCGGTGGTTAATTGATTCCGCAAATTCGTTCTGGATTCGCGGCCGAAGAGGGATTCGTTGTAGCCGAACACCCCCGTGTCTCCGGCGGAATAGCTGACCCGCCCCGACAGGTCCAGGTCTTTCCAGTAGTTGGATTGCATGCTGAGCTGCTCGGTGGGTGTATTCGTCCGCGTCCTGCCGTGATTGAAGTAGTTGAAATACGCGCTGCACGCCGGGTTCACGATGGTCGTTCCAGCCGGCACGGTTAAGCCCGCTCCGGCAATCTGAAACGTAGAGCCACAAGGCTGATTCGCGCCAGCATTGAACGACACGCCAAGGTCCACGGGCGTTGGACCCACCGGGTTCACGGCCGTAGCAGAGCCGGCGACGATGAACAGCGGATTTTCGTTGGGGTCGGTCGTGCCCGTGTCGCCCTTGTAGTACGTCCAGATCTGGTCGTAACTGATATTTGTCCTAGGCAAAGGCCTAAAATCCACTCCGAGCCGGTACGTATTAACCGTGGTCTTGTAATCTTCGAAGAGAGCCTGTTCCGTGCCCTGGTGAATTGTGGAGAACACCGGACCCTCCACGATGTTCCTCGAATACCCCGTACGGATCCTCACACGGGATTCCGGCACCAGCAGCAAGTTGTAATCACCGAGCTTCCGGCGCGTGTCAAAAAGATGAGGCGACTCCACAAGGACACAACTAGTGCAGGTTGGTGCTCCAAACCCGGCGGGGCCGTTGGGAAACGGCGCGGTGGGATTCAATGGGTTCGCCTGTAGCGAGTAGTCCCAGAAATTCTGATCTTTTCGAAACAGCGCGTCGAACCCATACCACTTGTTTTTGCTGATCCGCAGGCGCGATACGAGATTGGGCTCGCCACCGTAACCAAAATTACTGAAGTACAGTCTGTCGAAAAGAGTCGCATGGTGATCCAGCGAGCGCATTTCCATTGTGAACCCCAGCAACCGCGGCCCCTGCTGCAGATTGACGAAACTGTTGTAAGCCTGGGAATCGCCGGAAATATTCGTGAAGCGCCCGCCGAATTCGATGGACTGCCTGATGTTGTAATTTCCCTGCTCGATGCCCTTTTGCTCTTCGTCCTGCTGCGCCCGGGCGACAGGCAGAAAAACGACAAGTAGGCCGGCTGCGAACAGGCAATTCCATGCTGCTCGTCCGCTCATCTGGAAAATCCGTGCGTTCCTGATCTCGCGCATCGCCGCCTCCCTTATGGCTTGAAGAAGAACTGGTCGGTGTTCGACCCGTGAATCGAGACGTGGCACATGGTGCAGGCCTGATACTTCTGTGCCTGGTTGTGGAAGGACGGGATGGGCGGCGCGCCCGGATCCACGGTAAAGGCGTGGCACTCCAGGCACAGCAAGTTGACCTGGCTACGCTTCAACATCCGGGGATTCGATGACCCGTGCGGCGTGTGGCAAGCGACGCAGCCTTCCACTTTTACGGCCTCGTGCTCGTAGACAAACGGTCCGGCCTTGTCCGAGTGGCACTTGAAGCAGACCGTGTCCTGAGACGAGGTCGCCCGCAACTGCCGGGTCAGGAATCCGCCATGCGGGTTGTGGCAGTCGGTGCACTTCACCATTCCTTCGTTCACCCGGTGGTGGAACGGGCGGTTGAACTGCTGCTTCTTGTCCTGGTGGCATCCGTAGCACAGCACCGGCTGCTTCTCTTTCATCAGGAACTGGCTTTCCTTGGCATGGTGCGGATCATGGCAATCGGTGCAGCTCACGCCATTTTGCAAATGCACGGACCGCGCGAAGTTACTGTGCTCCTCGCCGTACTGGTGGCAATCCAGGCAGCGCGCGCTGATCTCCGCAGCGGAGGCATTCTTGAAGGTGAAAATTTTGGTCTTGTCCCCTCCGCCATCCACGTGCGCCTTTCCTGGCCCGTGGCAAGCCTCGCAGCCGTGCCATTCGGGACCTCTCTTCGTGTCCAGCGTCGTCACAAAGTGCGGAGAGTCTTCATAGGTCTTGTAAAAACCCTTGGAAGGCATGTCTTCGTGACAGGTCTTGCAAGTCTCCGATCCCACGTACAGCGACGCGTCCGTCGGCCGCGCATACTTCTTCTCCTGGTCCGCGGACTTGGTTTTGTCCGCGGCAGCCGAGGCGGCCATCACCAGCAGTACGAGGATCACCAGTATTGTGAGGAATTGGCTTCTGGGATTGCCTGGGATTCGCATAGGTGGTTTCTCCCTCACACCCGACCAATCGAGGCAACCTGCAATCCACTCGTCGGTCAAGTTAGGCTACATTGTGGAAGTTAGAGAACTCTTACGCTGTGACATGCATCACATTTGAGCGTGATAGTTCGCGGCGCGATTTGCTCCTCGTGAACCCGCCATTAATTGTCATTGATCCCCCGACACTGCAGTTGGGGCTTTCGCCGCCGTATCTCGCGCTGGCCCGGATTAAATTCAGCCTGCACACCAGCGGCCGTCTGGGCGTAGGGGCTGGACGATCACCACAAAAATACAGTGAACTCCATAGTTGTCAAATGGAAAGTGATTGACTGGTATGAAATTAGGAAGACTGGGGGGCGGACTTTTTCGGTGCATTGGAGCCAGAATGGTCCAGATTTTATTCCAGTCTAGCTCCGTTAGGCTTCGCCATCTTCACGTGAGAAACCCGGCTTCTTCGTTAGGGCCTTGGGAAATTGCTTGCGGTCTTGCCATGCTTCTAGGAACGACGTATGTTCGCTTGTCACAATAGCCCATGGGCAAGGGCGGGCTTTTCTCAACAAGCGGGCGGATCGGACTCGGGAAACCAGGTGCTACTTCTGGCAAGGTTACGCGGGACGCGTCCGCTGCCGCTGCGCTTTGTTGCGCCAGACATGCTAGACTCAACAAATTACAGGCCCGTAGCTCAGTTGGTTAGAGCGCTTCCCTGACACGGAAGAGGTCTGCGGTTCAAGTCCGCACGGGCCTACCATTCCCGCCATCGTTCGCTTTCAGCTTGGCGCTGCGTCCAGCCCAAATTCGCGGTGGGTGGTCATCAGCGCTGTTTTCACCGCCTTCTCTTCGATGACAAAGGAAATGTTGCTTTCCGACGAGCCCTGCGCAATGGCGATGATGTTCACGCCTTCCCGGCCGAGCGCATTGAACGTCTTGCCGGCGATTCCGGGTGTTCCGCGCATGTTTTCTCCCACCACGGCCACAATCGCAATATTGGAATCCGCGGTGATGTGCTCCACATTATGGTGTGCCAGGTCCTGCTCAAACTCCTGGCGCAAAGCCTCGACCGTCCGCTTCGCGTCCGCCGCCGAAACGATAAAGCAAATGTCGTTTTGCGAGGACGATTGCGAAATGAGCAGCACATTGGCGCGCACTTCCGCGGTCGTCGAAAATGTCCTCCCCACGACGTCGGGCAGTCCCACGATGCCCGGCCCTCCCACGCTAATTAAGGTAACGTCCCGGATGGCCGTCAGTGCTTTCACGCCGCCACCAATGCTGCGACCCTCCACGGTGATTTTCGTGCCCGGGCGCTCCGGAGCGAAGCTGTTGCGGATCCATACGGGAATCGCGGCCTGGACTACGGGATTGAGCGTTTTGGGGTGCAGGACTTTCGCGCCGAAGTACGCTAGCTCGGCTGCTTCGCGATAGGAAATCACCGGAATCGTCCGCGCCTCGGGCACTAGCCGAGGGTCCGCGGTCATCACGCCATCTACATCCGTCCAGATGATGACTTCATCTGCATCCAGCGCCGCGCCGAGAATCGTCGCCGAATAGTCCGACCCGCCTCGGCCTAGCGTCGTCAGCTGCCCTTCGGCGGTCGCGCCGATGAAGCCTGTCACTACGGGCACGATTCCTTTCTCCAAGAGCGGCCGCAATCGGCCCTGCGACTTCTCTCGAGTCAACTCCATCTGGAGTTCCGCGCCGCCGTGAAACGCGTCCGTTACGATCAGCTCCGTCGCTTCGATGGCTTGGCTCGCCGTGCCCTCCTCATTGATCGCCGCCGCGATCAGAGGCGCGGAAAGCCGCTCTCCCAAGCTGGAAATCGCGTCGAGCGCGCGCGGCGTCAGTTCCCGCAGCAGCGCCGTTCCCTCGCAGAGGCGCCTCCCTTCCGCGAGCACCTCTTCCATTTTCGGGCGGATCCGTCCGCGCTCCTCTTCGCTATCAATCAAACGAACGAGCGCAGCTTCGTGCTGATTTTTTAGAGCTTCCAGAATCACCCTGGCTTCTGGTGGCTTGGCCGTCTGGGCGTTTTTCGCCGCTTCGATCAGTCGGTTCGTCACCCCGCTCATGGCGGAAACCACCACGACGCAGCCGTTCTCGCGGGCGGCTTTCGCGACAATCTGCGCCGTTCTTGCAATGCAGAATGCATCTCCCACCGACGTTCCGCCAAATTTCATTACCTGGAGTTTCACTTTCATCTTTTCGAGCCTGCCACCTTGTAGAATAACGTTGCCGCTTGGCAGCTTGCTGTTCGTAGCCCACTATTTTCTGCCTTGAGTTTACTCCGCGAACCATTCCAGGGCGCACTTAACCAGCGAGCTGCGAGGCAATCAATTGCGGAGATTACCGTGTAAGCGAAATCTCTCGCCTAACTCATGCAAAACCTGTCCCGGGACAACTCGAAATTGATTGAAGCGGACATTTTCCCAATCGACTGCGCCGTATCTCGGCAACAAGTGCGTTTTCCACTGGTACAGCAGACCCATGTTCCACAGGACAAAGACGAAGATGAGCGGGACGACCCGCAGCAAGGCGGCCCGTTCACTTCTCCAAAGGCGTTCGGCAAACCCGAATGCGCAGGCCAGGCCGAGAATAAATATAGGCGTCAGGGAGAGGAAGTAGCGATTGCCAAGCCCAAATACTCCGCTCCACCAGGGATAGAAGGAGATGATGCAATAGAAGGAAACTACGATCGAAACGCAAATAGCGCCCAAGGCCACCTGCTGCCTACCGAGACAAAAGAGACCGGCGATCGCCAGGATTGCAATTGGGCTATACACAAATAGACCGTGATCGGGAGAAAATAGGACCGGTCCAAAAGCTGGAGAGCTCCAGTTCCAAAGGGAGTAAGCTCCCACCGAAAAAGGACTTCCAAACACAATCTCTCGCGTAATAAACGTCGGCGCCAGCGCAAGGAGGCCACCGAGGGCACACAGCGAATGCCGCTGCAATGCTTCCAGGATTGCCCGGGTGTCTTGGAACCGCTTTTGCCAGGCACGGACATAGGCGGAAACTACTTCGTAGGCAGGCGCGAGAAGAAAAACGACGTTGGGATAGTGAACTTCAATCATCAGACCGCCGAGCAAGCCGAGTAGCAGCCATTGCCGAGGTGTTCTAGTCCCGCGGGTTCGGAGCCAGTAAAAAAGGAAGAGGGAGTTCACGAAAACGGAATGCGTGTGTGGCCACGAGGGATACAGATACATAAAGATGGGGAGGCAACCAGCGAACCATATGCCCACGGTGGCCCAGAAGGCCCAAGATTCCTTGACGAATCTTCTCGCCACGGCAAAGGAGAGACACAGCCCGATGAACCCGTATAGCGCCGTCCCGCTAGCCATCGCTGCCATGTATGGCCAGGAATGGCCATCGGGAACGACATGTGCCCCAAGGCGTATGGATACAAGGACCGCCAGATGGGTGACGACCAGGAAGGGGCTCCAGAGGATCGCAGGTCCGACGGGATAGTAATTGGGCAGATGTCCTGTTTTGGTGGTGGGATTCTCCACAAAATGATTGACTAGGAAGAGTTGTTGCAATTCTTCCTTCGGATCTTGCCAGTCCGACGCAAAATTAAGGTTGTGGTCGATCAAGGGAGAACGTACGTACGCGTAGAACCCGACGCCATCACCGTCGACATGTCCCTGGAGGAAGGGGAGGCTCAGAACGAACAGGAAAAAAAGCGCTCTCTCATAGTTCGAGCGCGAGCGCCATAAGCGCAAAATGAAGCTCACCTTCACCGGCCGGCTCCGTGATTCACCTAAGTCCAAGACTGTGCGCTAACCTGAGGGGTCCCTTAACATCAGTTCTACTCAATACAATATTATCCCATTGCCGTTGCTGCCTGACTTAGGCGGAACCGATAAGGCAAGAGGCGTCAGTCATCGCTCGACATTGCGGATAGTTCGAAGCGAGGCACCCGTCCCGCGTTGACTTTTCTTCTGTTGCACACCTAACATGGCATACGGAAATTCCACGCCAATTAGGATCGGGCAGCAATCCCTAGTCACTGCGGCGCGCGCATAGCAACTCTGGAGAGAGGTGCCTGACATGCAAGCACGGCGAATTTTGGGTCTCACGGTGGTGATTCTCGCGATGGGAGCTGCTCTCGCGCTGCATTTCTCGCAATCTTCCGCGGCCCTCCCGGGAAAACCCGGTGATGTGAATGATGAGCGGATCGCCGCCGACGCAGCCACGGGAGTCAACTGGCTGGTGAACGGCCGCACCAACGATTCGAAACATTTCAGCCCGCTCAAGCAAATCAACGCTTCCAATGTCGCGAACCTGGGTCTGGCTTGGTATCTCGATTACGACGGCGCAATGGGCGTGGTTTCCGAACCAATCGTCGTCGACGGCGTCATTTACGTCAGCGCTCCACTTTCGAAAGTTTATGCCGTCGACGCCGTCTCTGGAAAACTGCTCTGGAAATACGATCCCCAAATCCGGCTGGATCAGGCTTTGAACGGCTCCTATTCCGCGCGCACCAACGGCGGCGTGGCAGTCTGGAACGGAAAGGTTTACGTCGGCACCGGCGATTGCCGCTTGATCGCCATCGATGCCGCCACCGCGAACAAGATCTGGGAAGCCACCGTTTGCGAGCCCACACAAACCGGCATCACCGGCGCGCCCCGCGTCGCCAAAGGAAAAATCCTCATGGGCTACAACGGCTCGGACGATGCCGTTCGCGGCGCGCTGGCCGCCTACGACGCGGAAACGGGCAAGGAAGTCTGGCGTTTCTGGACTGTCCCAGGCGATCCCTCGAAACCTTTTGAAACAAAAGAACTCGAAATGGCCGCGAAGACCTGGCACGGCGAGGGCTCCTGGAAAATTGGCGGCGGCGACGTCTGGCATGCGATTACCTATGACGACGCCACCGGCCTCGTCATATTCGGCACCGCTGGCGCGGACGTCGGCTACGGCGAAATGGCCGGGGTCAAAATCACCGGCGAAAAACTCTTTTCCCAGTGCATCATCGCCGTCGACGCGGAGACCGGAAAATATGTCTGGCACTACCAGACCGGCGCCGAAGGCGTGCACAACGAAAACAACCAAATTTTAATGGCTGATCTGCCGCTCAATGGCGAAAGACGCCACGTGGTGATGACCGCGCCCAAGAACGGTTTCTTCTACATCCTTGATGCAAAAACAGGGAAGCTTCTCTCCGCAAAGCCGCTCGTAAAGACCACCTGGGCCTCTTCTTACGATCTGCAAACGAGCAAGCCTGTCCTCATTCCCGCTTCGCAAGGTGGCGGCCGCCAGTGGACCGTCCACAACTGGTGGCCCATGAGCTACGACTCGCTCACCGGTCTGGTCTATATCCCCACCACCGATCGCCGCGCGGACACGAAGGCCCCCGTGGAAGCCGGAGAAAGTGGCGAGGGCCTCTTCGGTCGGCTCATTGCCTGGGATCCCCTCTCAGATTCCGCGCGCTGGTCCGTTGAAGAAGAAATCGCCGTCAATGGCGGCGTTCTGTCCACCGCAGGCAATCTAGTTTTTCAAGGACAGGGCACCGGCGAATTTGCCGCATACGCTGCGGACAGCGGGAAAAAACTTTGGTCCGTGCAGACCAAGTCCGCCATCGATTCCATCCCCGTCACCTTCTCCGTGAACGGCGAGCAGTATGTCATCACTTCCGTGGGCTGGGGCTCCGGGTCGCGCTTGTTCGCTCCCGCACGCACTATGGCCACGCCGGAATCGAAACGCGGGCCCGTGCGCCTCTATGCCTTCAAGCTCGGCGGAAGCGTGCCCTTTCCTTATCCGCACATCGAAGTTCCGCCTGTGCCGAAACCGCCTGAGTCGAAAGCGAGCCTGGACACGATTCGCAAGGGCGAAAAACTCTACGTCTCGTTTTACTGTGAAGGCTGTCATTCCCCAAGCATCGACGGCAGTGGCGCGTGGGTGGAGGACGGTGCCATCCCCGATCTTCGCTATGCTCCCCCGCAAGTCCATAAAGACTGGTATCAAATCGTCATGGGTGGCACCCATTGGGATAAGGGCATGCCCGGCCTCGCCAATCCGCCAAAATTTGCATTCCCGAATGCCCATTTGACGGTCGCGGACGCAGACGCCATCCACGCGTACGTGATCGATCAGGCTTGGAAAGCCTACAAAGGCGAACAGACCGCCGCGCATACCAAGCGGGAAAACTATTAGAAACCCTGCGGAATAGCACCGGACGTTGCCGATATTTCAGCTCGCCGTGAAGCCCAGATGGAACGCAATGAGATTACGAATGTGACTTCGAGCCGACTGACCAGCGTACTCACCGACATTCATTTTTGGGTGCCCGTTGCGGTGCTCCTGGCTGGCTTGCTTCTTCTGAAATTCATCCGCTAGCAATCGGATTGGAATAGCATGGCATCCGTTGAAATGCCTCGAGGTTCTCTCCCAGTTCAAAACACCTCGCGTGCGAAAAAACTCCAATACTTGGGCATCCTTTCCGGCTTCACCGCCGGAGCGTGGCTCGGCGCCGCGGAAGCGCCCACGAAACTCGTCACCATCGGCATTCCTCCGATGGTCATTTCGCTCATCATGGTCATCGGCGTCTTTCTCGCGCGCTGGAGTCTCCCCGCGTTAATCCTCGGCACCTCGTCCGTTCGCGCCGATGTCCGCCGCGCGCCTCACTTGATCATCTGGGCGGTTCTCGCGGGCTGTCTCTGGGCCGTTGCCAACACGCTGACCATTTTTGCGATTCGCGACATCGGTCTGAGCATCGCCTTCCCGCTCTGGAATTCCAATAGCCTGCTCGGAATCTTCTGGGGCTTTTTCTTCTTCAACGAACTCCGCCAGGCCGGCTGGCGCCGTTGGACCGGCGTGCTCGGCGGCGCGCTCGTCATGTGCGCCGGTGCCACTCTGCTCGCCATCGCATCATCCACGCAAGCCCCCGCGGGGCATTCTTTACGCGGCGTTTGGGCTGCGCTCGGTGCAGGCATCCTCTGGGGAACGATGTACATTCCCTATCGGAAAGCCTATCTCACGGGCATGAATCCGCTCTCTTTTATCACCTTCTTCACGTTCGGCGAACTCGGCATGATGTCCGCGCTCGCAGTTAGCTACACGGGTCTCTCTCCGCTGTGGCAGGAATTAACCAGCGCACGCAGCGTCATCTTCTGGTTGATGCTCGGTGGTTTCATTTGGGTCATCGGCGATCTCTTCCAGCAATACGCCGCCAAGTACGTCGGAATCAGCCGCGGCATTCCTCTTTCCAATTCCAATCAGCTCTGGGGATTGTTGTGGGGCATTTTTGTTTTTGGCGAACTGCACGGCCGCAGCTCTTCCACCTATCTGCAAGTGATTGGCGGCTCGTTGCTGATGATGCTCGGAGTCGGCGCGATCGCCTTCTCTTCTGCAGCGGCAGATGAGCAAGCGCGCTGGAAAGAAGCGGCTCAGCGAGAAGTCCGCCGCTACGGCGTCGAGGCCGACTACGTCGAAGCCCGCATGAACGGCCGTCAAGCTGCCGACGAATTAGTAAAGCCTTCGCGCAGCGCGTGGGACTGGCTCCTCGTCGCCGGAGCCAGCGGAATCTTCGTGCTTTTTGCCGCCATCGCCCGCGTCCCACAAATGTCCCTGCACTGGGGCCCGGTCGCGCTCTTGATCGCCGCCCTCTTGCTGCTCCTTCTGATCTGCGGCCTCGCCCTCTGGCGCACCACGCGCTTCAACTGAAGATAGCTTCCGCTCCCCTTTGCAATCCCCTCGCTTCCTGTAGCGCCGGGCTTCAGCCCGGCATCTTCTCTTTTAGCCATCTCTCCCTGGAGTGTCATCCCGAGCGTAGCGAGGGATCGTGGCCGGATTTAAACAGGTGGCACAGCCACTGTGAACAACTACGTTGAGAATCTTCTCTCCTGAATTACAAGTTGAGAAGCTTTTCCGCGGCCTGTTAGAGTGGCTCAAACGAAATGACGAAGCCATCCCAGGTCGATCTCGTCGGCGTGGGTCTCAACGCCATCGACACCCTGATCCCCGTCCCGCACTTTCCCGCGCGCGGCTCCAAAGTCGAAATTCGCTCCGCAACGATCTTGCCCGGCGGCCAGGTCGCCACTGCCGTCATGGCCTGCCAGCAGTGGGGACTCCGCACGCGCTACGTCGGCAAGATCGGTGATGACGCTGCGGCCGCGCTCCATCGCGCCGAATTTGCTCGCGTCGGCGTCGAGGCGCATCTCCTCGTCGCTCCGGCGTGCTCCAGCCAGCAGGCATTCATCCTCGTGGATGACTCCGGCGAGCGCACCGTTCTCTGGAAGCGCGACGAGCGCCTAACTTTGCGCCCGGAAGAACTCCAGCGCGATTGGATCCTCAACTCCCGCGCTCTTCACGTCGACGGGCACGACACCGCCGCAGCGGCCCAAGCCGCCGCCTGGGCCCGCGCCGCGGGCATCCCCGCCATCGCCGACCTCGATGAACTCTATCCCGGCGTCGATTCGCTCCTCGAAAACGTCGATCACCTGATTACCTGCAGAAACATCCCCGCCAAGCTAACCTCCCAAGACAACTTGCAGAAATCCCTGCCGGAGATTCACTGCCGCTACGGCTGCCGTCTCACCGCCGCCACTTTGGGTCAGGATGGCGTCCTCGCTTGGGACGGCAAGCAGTTCCACTACGCGTCGGCTTTTCAGATCGAGGCGGTGGACACCACCGGCGCGGGTGACCTTTTTCACGCCGGATTCATTTACGCATTGCTGCAAGGTTGGCCGTTGCAGAAGCAGCTCGATTTTGCCTGCGCCGCTGCCGCGCTGAATTGCACCGCCGTCGGCGCTCGCGGCGCCATTCACCCCGTTGCGCAGATCGAGCACCTCATGTCCACTGGCCCCCGCCACCCCGCCGCCTTTGAAATCCCCCGATCGGGCTAAGGAGGGGGTACACACCCCCCGGCAAAGATGCAAGATCATGAAAAAAAAGGGATTACAGAATTTGACTGTTGTAAGTGATTGAAAAGAAAGGTGCAAATTTGCAGTGCCAAACTGCAAGGCAGAGGAAGGAGGGAGAGTGCAAAACCGGCGGGAGTAAGGCTCTCTGCGGCTGAGCGGGGGAGCCGCGTTGCCAACAGAGAGGTGGAAATCACAGAAAGAGCGAGAGTTAGGGGACAGGCGGGACTGGTATCGCTGATTCACAAGGAAGTATAGCATGGAAGGGTCACCATGTCAAGACTTACTTTACTAGTACCGGGGCCCGGGGGAACGCGGAAGCGTTGAAGTCCAGCGATTTGAAGCGCCGCCGTGAAGGCGGTGCCTAACAAAAGGCGTTCCCTTATGCCGGGCTGAAGCCCGGCCACTACAAAAGCCGTTCCGCTATGCCGCGCTGAAGGGCGGCCTCTACAAAAACCTTCGTGGCTCTCGCTTGACACCCTTCGCGGTTCTGATCAACGATCCCGATCCGTAAGTTGATCAAGTCGTGATCATGTTGAAAACAAACCCCAACTCCCTTCCGGCTCCGGCCTTTGAGGACGCCAAGCATCACCTCAAGATTTTTCAGGGCGACTGCCTCGACCTCCTCGCCCTCATCCCCGAATCCTCCGTCGACCTCGTCTTCGCCGACCCGCCCTACTTCCTCTCCAACGGCGGCATCACCTGCCACGCCGGCAAAATGGTCAGCGTCAACAAAGGGGACTGGGACAAATCCCGCGGCCCTGACGCCAATCACGCCTTCAACACCGCCTGGCTGGCCGCCTGCCAGCGCGTCCTCAAGCCCAACGGCTCCATCTGGGTCTCCGGCACCGCCCACGTCATCCATTCCGTCGGCTTCGCCATGCAGCAGCTCGGCTTCAAGCTCCTCAACGACATTTCCTGGGTCAAGCCCAATCCGCCTCCCAATCTTTCCTGCCGCTACTTCACCCACGCCACCGAAACCCTCATCTGGGCCGCCAAAAACTCCAAATCGCGCCACACCTTCCACTACAAGCTCATGAAGGAAATCAATCGCGGCAAGCAGATGAAATCCGTCTGGGAAATCCGCCCGCCCGAGCCCTGGGAGAAAAAATTCGGCAAGCACCCCACCCAAAAACCCGTCGCCCTCCTCGAACGCATCCTCCTCGCTTCCTCCCACGAAGGCGACCTCGTCCTCGACCCGTTCGCAGGCAGCGGCACCACGGCCCTCGCCGCGTTCCGCCTCCGCCGTCACGCCCTGGGCTGCGAACTCTCCGCCGACTTCCTTGCTCTTTCGCTGCGGCGCATCTGTTCCAATCTGGTACAGGTCGATCTTTCTCTCTCTTCCTTCCAGTTTTCCCTTGATCCGTTTCCCGATCCTATGGATCGATCCAGTAGCGCCGGCGTCTCGCCGACCCGCGTGTCATCCCGAGCGAGCGTTGCGCCGTTTGCAACGCGACGAGGGATCTGCTTTTCGCGGTGTCATGTGGGTGCCACGCTCTCGAATTTTGAGGGTCGGAATTTTTCTCGAATGCCAGCCCAACTCCAACTCGTCCAGCAAGAGCGCCGCTTCTATTTCATCGGCCGCACCGACCGTCGCGTCATCTTCTCTGTACTCGCCGACTCCCTCGACGAAGCCCGCCAAAAATTCCGTGCCTCCGGCCGCTCTGACTCCGACGCCCTCTTCATCATCAAAACCGAAACCGAAATCTACCTCGCCTGACTTCGCTACGAAGCCGGCACCTTTGTAGCGACCCCTTCCCTCTACCACGAAGCTTCATCACTCTGCAGTGAACTACAATAGTGATATCCTCTCAGCCGTTCCAGCGCTTCAATTTCTGGCGAGAGGTGTGAGCTCATCTGCGATGAACAAGGGTGCCGCACTCAACAAACGCGTTTGGACGCTCTTTGACAAAGCGGGCTTCACAACCAAGCCGAACATTCAGAGCACAGCTGAACACCAAGTACAGCTGGCCCCCGACAAGAAACGAAAGGTTGATCTCTTCGCAACTGAGACGAAACTGGGCGTGACTATCATCGCCTCCAACAAATCTGGAGGCGTCAAGGATTCGTGGACTGCGCACGTTAACGACTGGGAGGTAATCGGCCAGAAAGCAGGAGCAACTAAGGTTTTGTTTGTGATCACGGGAAAAGAGCTTTCTCCTGAGGACAAGGCCTACGCCACAAATAAAGGCATGTCTATCTGGGGAGAACGCGAACTTTCCTACTACGAAGCTCTGGCTGCAACGATCAGACAATACGCCAAATACGAGATCATCCACGCTCTTGGCATAAGAACTAGCGAAGAGAAGAACATACATAGACTCTTGGCGCTCAAACTTCAGCAACCGACCCCAGGCTCATCTAACGATTTATACTTGTTCTCGATACCAGCCGAACATCTGCTCAGGATATGCTCGATCTATAGACGAGCGCAGGGTGACGCTAACGCTTACCAGAGAATGCTTCGACGAGAACGATTACCTAAGGTCCTAAGTTTCATCGCCCAGCCCGAAGCAATCCTACCCACGAATATCATCGTCCACTTGAACGACCGGGTTATTGTTGAAGATATTAAACTCGAACAGGTCACAGATTTTAAGGACAGACCGATTGTTCTCTCAAGGCCCGGCTTGAACAGGCTGGTCGTCTTGAACATTCCGATGGAGTATTCCTCTCTCGAGCTGATTGACGGACAACACCGTCTCTTTGGGTTTGTACAGGCAGAGCCAGCAACTCGAATAGGTTTCGATCTCGTCGTAACCGCAGTGAAAGGTCTCAGCATCAAGAAGCGGCAAGAAACTTTCGTCGCCATCAATGATAATTCGAGAAGGATGGACCCAAATCTCGTCGCGTATCTCAGGTACACGAAAGATCTCGCAGAATGCCAAAAGGATAACGCGCTAATGGCAATTCGGGTTGTCGTGGAACTTAATGACCAAAGTCCATTCAAGAACTCAATTAGGCTGCTTGATGTCGGCGACCAAGCAATCACACTCAAAAACTTTTCCGGCTACGACCTAAAGGGCTTGCTTGCTCCCCGAGGAATTCTTCGGAAGCTTTACCCCAATAATGATCCCGACGAGTTCATCACCGTTTTGAGAACCTATTTTTCAACTGTCCGTAGCTTGTTCGGGAAAGAATGGAGAGATCCGGATAACTGCATCGTCTCAACGAACCGCGGGGTCTCCGCTTTTCTGAAGTTACTGAGATCGATGTTCCGGACGGAGAAGAGGCAATTAGCCCACCAGGATTTCAAGAAATATCTGTCCGCCCTGAAACGCGAATGGAAGAGTTGGAAATTCGCTGACCTAAAGAAAACATACGTTGGGTCTCAAGGTTGGGCCGACTTTCACAAGGACCTCGTGGCGGCTATTCGAAAACACTATCCGTATCTCAAAAAGTAGGGGCAATGCATGTTGTGTAGGTCCAGCCGGTGGGCTAAAGTACCAGCCCATGCATCAGGTCGGGAGACCTTTCGTTGAGAATAGAAAAACTTTACTCTCACTTGAACGGGCATGAATGGCTCTTGGTTCACCAGCACAAGGTATGGAAAGAGATCGAAGCAGCTATCGGCAAGGTTGATGCCAACAAATACAAAACCAAGATAAGCGAAGAAAAAGGCATGGAGGGGAAACACCTGTTCTCCCCGATCGAACTAAACAAACGCTTCACTACCGAGTTCAGAAAGATGGGCTGGAGTGAAAGCCGCACTAGCTATTGGGTCACCGACGAATACGACCTGATACGAAAAACTCTTCACCTGTCTGCCGAGGACCAGAAAAAGGAAATCGAAAAAGCCGGGCACAAAGCCATCTTAACCAGACAGATTTTGTCAAGAACCGAGTCGCGATTGAAATTCAACTTGGGAAGTACAGTTTCATCGCGTACGATTTGTTCGTCAAGCACATGGCTTTCTACGTTCGCGATGCCATCGACGTCGGCATCGAGATACTGCCCATGAAGTCAATGCAGCAAGAAATGTCTTCGGGTCCCGGTTACTACGAGGGGGCTCTCTATGACATGGCGCGTCAGGGTCGAGGAGTGCCGGCGGTCCCGTTGGTTTTGGCAGGTGTCGTGCCATGAGATTAGCAGACCCGGAGGTTGACGGGCGAACAGATATTCGCTTATTCTTCGCCTATGGCATTTGAGTTGCTCGAAATCGAGGGGGAGCAAGAGTTGACTAAGAGAAAGGACTCTTACATCGGCGGGCATTACCAGCCTCATTCGGCCGTAACGCTCTTCCAGGGTGATCGGCTCCAACTCCTTGAAGAGATTCCTGATAAGACTGCTCGCCTCATCGTTACTTCACCCCCGTACAACATTGGTAAGAAATATGAAAAGCGTTTGGGGTTCGATGAGTATTTGAAACTCCAACGAGACACGCTAACGGAATGCGCCCGGATACTGGCTGCCAATGGAAGTCTTTGCTGGCAGGTCGGGAACCATATCGGGAAAGATGGTGAAGTTTTTCCACTGGATATTTTCATTTACGGAATCTGTAAGGAGTTGGGCCTAAAACTTCGGAACCGAATTGTTTGGTGCTTCGAACATGGACTCCATTGCCGCAAACGGCTTTCCGGACGCTACGAGACAATCCTGTGGTTCACCAAGAGCGATAATTACATATTTAATCTGGATGCGATCAGGGTCCCACAAAAGTACCCTGGGAAAAAATACTTCAAAGGCGAAAAGGCAGGTCAGTATTCGTGCAATCCGCTAGGCAAAAACCCCGGCGATCTCTGGACCATCCCAAACGTCAAACACAATCACGTTGAAAAGACCATCCATCCTTGCCAATTCCCAATCGAGCTTGTTGAACGCTTGGTCCTAGCCCTAACCAATTCCGGCGACCTCGTTGTAGATCCTTATATCGGGGCTGGTAGTGCTGCATGCGCCGCAGTTTTGCATGGTCGACGTGCGGCTGGAGCTGACACGGCGGCTAACTATCTCAATGTCGCAAAGGAAAGAATCAAA
>Ga0209377_1000425_pt1 | contig 27885 bp, 25 predicted proteins | sample GraSoiAngelo_141_FD_185898 | JGI IMG/M metagenome (GOLD analysis project Ga0209377, IMG submission 185898) | Grasslands soil microbial communities from the Angelo Coastal Reserve, California, USA - 14_0929_12_40cm (SPAdes) (version 2) | ecosystem: Environmental > Terrestrial > Soil > Grasslands ...
GCCGATGAGGAGAGGCACGTGCTGTTATTCGAGCCCAAATCGACGTTGAACACGGGCAACGTCCGCAATGAGCGCACGGTCCCCACACTCGACCGGCTCTAAGCCGGGGACGTTGATCGCGAGGGCCTGGCACGGCGTCACACCCGCAGCGCGCGCCGACGAGTACGCTGCCTATCTCGACCAGACTGGCGTGCGCGAGTGCCACGCCACCCCCGGCAATCGTGGCGTCTATGTGCTGAGACGCATCCAGAACGATCGCGCCGAGTTCACCTTCGTGTCGTTGTGGGAATCACTCGATGCAATCCGGCGGTTTGCCGGAGAGGACTATGAGAAAGCCCGCTACTTCCCGCAAGACCGCGACTTCCTCCTCGAGCTCGAGCCCTTCGTCGAGCACTACGACCTCATCGCCGGAGATCAGCCTCGACCCCGCCGATGAGCGCGGGTGGGAAGAGCTGCGACTCCTGGGTCACAAGATGGTCGATGAGATGCTCGAGTTCCTGCGCACGGCACGCGAGCGTCCGGTGTGGCGTCCCGTGCCTGCCGACGTGCGCAGGCGGCTCGCGGGCCCCGTGCCGCGCGAGCCGACTTCCGCGAGCGCGGTTTACGAAGAGTTCAAGCGCGACGTGCTTCCCTATCCCACGGGCAATATCCATCCGCGCTTTTGGGGCTGGGTGATCGGCACCGGCACACCGCTCGCCATGCTCGCCGATATGCTCGCCTCGGGGATGAATCCGCAGGTCGCCGAGTTCGACGATTCGTCGGCCGTGGTCGAGAATCAGGTGATCGGCTGGCTCGTCGAGCTCCTCGGCATGCCGGCGGGCACCCACGGGCTGCTCGTCTCCGGCGGTTCGATGGCGAACCTCGTGGGGCTCGCGGTCGCGCGGAACGCGCGCTCGGGATTCGACGTCCGCGAACGTGGCCTGCAGAACGGCGCAGCACCACAACTCACGGTCTACGCCTCCACGGAAACCCATTCGTCCGTACGAAAAGCCGTCGAGCTGCTCGGCCTCGGCCATGAGGCGCTGCGCAGCATACCCGTCACTGCCGAATTCACGATCGACCTGGGTGCGCTACGCCAAACACTCGCCGCGGACAAGGCCCAGGGTCGCCGGCCGATCTGCATCGTCGGGAACGCGGGCACCGTCAACACCGGCGCTACCGACGACCTGCGCGCCCTCGCACAGATCTCGCGCGATGAGGGACTGTGGCTTCACGTGGACGGCGCCTTCGGCGCGCTCGCGGCACTGGTGCCCGATCTGCGCCCGCTGGTCGCCGGTCTCGAGCAAGCCGACTCCGTCGCATTCGATCTGCACAAATGGCTGTACATGCCGTACGAGGCGGGGTGCACGCTGGTGCGCGATCAGCAGGCGCATCGCGCCACGTTCAATGTGACGCCCGCGTACCTCGCGTCGTTCGATCGCGGCATCGCCGCGGGCGGGTTTCCCTTCGCCGAGCGCGGCGTCCAACTGTCACGAGGATTTCGCGCGTTGAAGGTGTGGATGTCGTTCAAGACCCACGGACTGAACGCCTTCGCGCAGCTGATCCATCAGAACGTCCGCCAGGCACACTATCTCGCCGGGCTGGTCACGAAGCATCCCCGCCTGGAGCTGCTCGCGCCGGCGCCGCTCAACGTCGTGTGCTTCCGGTTCACAGTACCGGGGGTGTCCGAGGATCGGCTGAACGAGATCAATAAGGAAATCCTCCTGCGCATCCAGGAGAGCGGGCTGGCGATTCCGTCGCAGACGATGTTGCATGGCAAGTTCGCGATTCGCGTCGCCATCACGAATCACCGCAGCCGGCGCGAAGACTTCGATCTCCTCGTGAAGGCCGTGGTCGAGCACGGCACCGCGGTGCGTTAGGCGGGCTGCTCCGGCGTACCGACGATCTTCCCCTCGATCGGATTGCTGTACGATCGAACGGTGTGGTAGGCGAGCTCGATGTCCTTCGAGTTGCCGAATTCAGTGAGGATGTCGTCCCAGATGGCCGAGACGGTACCCCGGCGACGGCGCGGCTCGATCAGATAGCGAATCGTGAGGAGAATGCCGTACGACGTCGTGTTGGTGTACACGATCGGCGTGAGTTTCTTGTAGTTGATGAGGTATTGCTGTGAGGCGGCGAGCAGATCGCGCTCCGCCTCGGCGGTGAGATGTTCGGCGTGCTTGAACGCGATCCCCGTGAGAATCTCCTTCGCTTTCTTCCAGTTGCTCTCGTAGGTCACGACCACCGGCACTTCATTCCAGATGTACTTGAAGCCCTTGTCGTAATTCGCGAGGGCCTCGGTGAAGACCTGCTGATTCGGGACGTGCACGATGCGTCCCGTGCTCTGCTCCGCGTCTACCCACCCGCCGATCTCGTTCAGCGTGAACTTGAACAGGTGGACGTCGATGACGTCCCCCTTGTGCTTGGCGATCTCGATGCGATCGCCGACCTCGAACGGCCGGCTCCAGACGATGAACGCCCACCCGGCGAGGTTCGCGAGGGGGTCTTTGAGCGCGATCGCAATGCCTGCCGAGACGAGTCCGAGGAACGTGGCAAGCGACTTGAATCCCTCGAGCCATTCGCGACCAATGACCAGCACGCCGATCGCGAGGAAGAGATAGGTGACGCTCTTGCGCCAGTGGTAGCGCGTCCAGGGGTCCGTCACCCGCCGGTACACGACCGCGAGCACCAGCCGCTCGAGAACCCAGAGCCCCGCGAGGACGATGATCGTGACCAGCAGGTGCGTCTGCACCGCGGGACTCAGGCCGATACGATCGGTTAGCCACTCGCGCACGGTGGCCAAAGCTACGAGGCCTTCTAGCTTTAGGCCACCATGGAACAGCTGCACATCCTGCGTGACCTCGCCGTCATCTTCGCCGGTTCGCTGCTGGTGGTCCTGGTTTTCTACCGCTTCAAGCTTCCTGCGTTGCCCGGCTTCATCGTCGCCGGTATCCTGCTCGGACCCAACGCGCTCGGCCTCGTCTCCGACCCGCACGACGTCGAAGGTCTCGCCGAAGTCGGCGTGATCCTGCTGCTGTTCACGATCGGCATCGAGTTCTCGCTCAGCCGCCTCAAGGAAATGGGCGGGCAGATTCTCGCGAGCGGGGTGTCGCAGATGGGCTTCACCGTGCTCGCGACGCTGGGCGCCGGGCTCGCCTTTTTGGGCAACTGGCGCATCGCCCTCTTTCTCGGCTTCCTCATTGCCCTCTCGAGCACCGCGATCGTGTTGAAGGTGCTGACGGACTCGGGCGAGATCGACGCGCCGCACGGCCGGTTGGCCACGGCGGTGCTCATCTTCCAGGACCTCTGTGTCGTGCCGATCATGCTGGTGCTGCCGTTTCTCGCCGGGAAGGCGGAAGGCGGCATCGTCGGGCTGCTCGTCGCCCTCGGGAAGGCCGCGCTCGTCGTGGCCGGCGTGGTGCTCGCCGCCCGAACCATCGTGCCGCGGGCCCTCAAGGAGATCCTCAAGACACGCAGCCGCGAGCTGTTTCTGATCGCGGTCATCCTCATCGGGACGCTGACGGCGCTGGGCACCGCGGCGGCCGGAGCGTCCCTCGCACTCGGCGCCTTCCTCGCCGGCTTGATCATCTCCGAATCCGATTACGGCCAGCAAGCGCTCGCCGAACTCATGCCGTTCCGCGACGTCTTCATTTCGCTGTTTTTTGTCGCCGTCGGGATGCTGGTGCAGCTCGAAACGATCCGGTCATACATCGGCGTTACGCTGATCGCCGTCCTCGTGATCATGGCGGGCAAGACGCTGTCGGCGGCGGTCGGCCCGGCCTTGATGGGGTATTCCGGTCGCGTCGCTCTGCTCGCCGGCGTCGCGGTCTCACAGATTGGCGAATTCTCGTTCGTATTGGCGAAGGAGGGCCGAAACGTCGGCCTGCTCCCAGACCTGCTGTATCAGCAGTTCCTGGGCGTTGCCGTGATCACGATGCTCGTGACCCCGTTTCTGCTGCACGGCGGTCCGGCAATACTCGATGCGCTCGAGAAAGTGGTGCCGCTCGATCGTCTGTTGCCAGGATTCCGGCCGCGCGGTTTCGCGCCGGTGGAGCATCCGGTGACTGATCACGTCGTGATCGCCGGCTATGGCCTCAACGGCCGCAACCTGGCCGCCGCGCTCCACTCCATCAAGGCACCCTACTTGATCGTCGAGTTGAACGCGCAAACTGTTCGCAGGGCACGGGCCGCGGGAGAACCGGCATTTTACGGAGATGCCACGAGGGAGGAGATTCTGCGGGCGCTCGGGATCGAGCGGGCGCGCATGCTGGTGATCGCGATCTCCGATCCCGCGGCGACCCGCCGCATGGTGCGCGTGGCGCGCGACGTGAATCCCAAGCTCTACATCATCGCGCGTACCCGCTACGTGGTCGAGATCCCCGAGCTCACTCGACTCGGCGCCGACGTCGTCATCCCCGAGGAATTCGAGACGTCGATCGAGATCTTCGCGCGCGTGCTGGCCCAGTACAACGTGGCGCGCGACGAAATCAGCCGGCTGGTGAACGCAATCCGGGCGTCGCACTACCAAGCCTTGCGTCCGCCGCCAGGCGAGCAGCCGCGGTTCACGCTGACCGGAACGTTCGGCGCGATCCCGCAGATGCAGGTCGAGCGCATCATGCTCGACGCCAATTCACCCGCTGTGGGTCAAACCATCGCCGAAACGCAGCTGCGGTCCAAGACGGGCGCGCTGATTCTCGCGGTGCGGCGCGGCGACAGCGACATGGCCACCCCGGACGCCGATTTCAACCTGGAGGCGGGCGATGTGCTCGTAGTGGTGGGACAGCCGCAGCAGATTGCAAAGGCGGTTCAGGAGCTGACGGGCGAGCCCAGCGCCGTCTAAGCGACTCCACGTCGGTCCAAACTGCGATACTGAATGGCTTCGCTCACGTGCTTCGGCTCGAGCGCGGGGGCTTCGTCGAGATCGGCGATGGTTCGTGCGATCTTGAGAATCCGATGGTACGCCCGCGCCGATAGCCCCAGCCGCGTAATCGCCGTCTTGAGCAGCGCATCCGCGCCATCGGAGACCTGGCAATGCGCGCGGATGTCGCGCGGCGCCATGTGCGCGTTGGCATAGATCCCCGGACGGCCCGCGAAGCGCTCGCGTTGCACCGTGCGTGCGCGATCGACGCGCTCCCGCATCGCCTCACTCGGCTCGCTGCCGCTCTCCCCTGTCAGCGCTTTGTACTTCACCGCCGGCACATCCAGATGAATGTCGATGCGATCGAGCAGCGGACCGGAGACGCGCGCGAGATAGCGCTGCACGACGAGTAGTCCGCACGCGCAGGTGTGGTGCGGATCGCCGAACCAGCCGCAGGGACACGGATTCATCGCCGCGGCCAGCATGAACCGCGCCGGATACGAGAGGCTCATCGCCGCCCGCGCGATCGTCACGACACCATCCTCCATCGGCTGGCGCAGCACCTCGAGCACGTTCTTGCGGAATTCGGGCAGCTCGTCCAGAAACAGCACGCCGCCATGCGCCAGGCTGACCTCGCCAGGGCGCGGATACGACCCACCGCCGATCAGCCCGGCATCCGAAATGGTGTGATGGGGCGCGCGAAACGGCCGTCGCGCCACCAGCGACTCGCCCAGCGGCAGCGTGCCGGCAACGGAATGAATCTTCGTCGTGTCGAGCGCCTCATCGAGGCTCATCTTCGGCAGGATCGTCGGCAGCCGGCGGGCGAGCATCGTCTTACCCGATCCCGGCGGTCCGACCATCAGTATGTTATGCCCGCCGGCTGCCGCGACTTCGAGGGCACGCTTGGCATGCGGCTGGCCCTTCACCTCGCCGAAATCCACATCGTCCTTGGCGCGCTCGGCGAAGAGCTGCGCGACATCTATCGCGGCCGCGGCGAGCTCGCCTTTGCCGTCCAGAAAGTCCGCGATCTCGGCCAGACAACCGGCACCAAGCACCCGCAAACCCTCGACCACACCGGCTTCCCCAAGGTTTTCTCGCGGCAGGATCAAAGCTTCGATGCCGGCGGCGCGGGCGGCGAGGGCCACCGGCAGGGCTCCACGCACCGGCCGGACGGCGCCTTCGAGCCCCAGCTCACCGAGGACCGCGATCCGTTCCAGGCGCTCTGCCGCCACCTGCTCAGTCGCCGCCAGGATCCCCAGCGCGATGGGCAAGTCGAAGGCTGAACCTTCCTTTCTGACATCAGCTGGCGCGAGATTGACCGTGATTCGCCTGAGCGGGAACGTGTAGCCCGTGTTGGCCAGGGCAGCGGAGACGCGGTCCCGCCCTTCCTTGACCGCACCCTGCGGCAGACCGACGGTCACGAACGTAGGAAGTCCGTTCGCGATGTCCGTTTCGACTTCGACCAGATACGCATCGATTCCGAGGACGGCGGCAGATCGGACGCGGGCAAGCATGCCACAGGCTACGTTTAGCGGGGCCCGGGGGGTACCCAAAAAGCCGCCCTGCGGGTCTAAATGACGCCATGGGTAGGGTATGCGTATAGAAGTCGTGCCATTCCGAACCACGCTTGTCGCAACCGCCGTTCTCGCGGCGTTGACCGGGTGCGGCCAACGCCAGGGAGCGGCGGTGCCCAAAGTCCCCGTCAGTGTCGCCCGCGTCGAGCAGCGTTCCCTTCCTTATGAGCTCGAGTCGAACGGAACGGTCGAACCGATCCGGTCCGTCATTGTGCTCCCGCAGGTAAACGGCACGATCCTCCGAGTTCATTTCGCCGAAGGTGATGAAGTCTCGGCGGGTCAAATCCTGTTTGAGATCGACCCGCGCCCCTATCAGGCGGCGTTGCTGCAAGCGGAAGGCGCGCTGGGTCGCGACATGGCGCAAGCCGCGAGCGCGGCGAGGGAGGCCGCGCGCTACAAGCTTCTGGCGTCAACCAATACGGTGACGCAGGAGGACTACGAAGCGAAGCAGTCCGCAGCCGACGCGGCGGCCGCAGCGGTTCGCTCCGACTCCGCGTCCGCGGCGCTGGCTCGGCTCAATCTCGAGTACGCAACCGTGCGCGCACCCATCCCCGGCCGCACCGGGCGACTCCTGCTGCATGAAGGCAACGTGGTGCGCGCGGGCAACGATCCGCTGGTCTCGATCGTCCAGATGCGTCCGATCCTGGTGCGTTTCTCTGTGCCCGCGATAAACCTCCCGGCAGTGCGCCAGCGTCCCGATCAACAGTTCACCGCCATCGCGATCCCAGCACGCGACTCAGCGTCGTCGGTCGAAGGTGTGCTCTCGTTCGTCGACAATCAGGTAGACAGCGCCACCGGCACGGTATTGCTCAAGGCTCGCTTCCCGAATCGCGACGGGTCGCTCTGGCCCGGCGAGTTCGTGAGAATTACGCTCGTGCTCGGCATGCAGCACGACGCGGTCGTGGTGCCGAGTCAGGCGGTGATGCAGGGACAGCAGGGTACCTATGTGTTCGTGGTGAACAGTGATGGGACCGCCACCACCCAGCCGGTAACCGTGGAGCGCACGCTCGATAGCCTGACCGTACTCGCCGGCGTCCCGGCCGGCGCCCTCGTCGTCACCGACGGCCAGCTGCGGCTGACCCCGAATGCCAAGGTGGACATTCGCGGCGGACCGACAACCGAGAGCGCCGGTGGCGGCGGCGCTGATGGAGTACGGTGAACATCTCGGGGCTCTTCATCCGCCGTCCAGTCGCGACGACGCTCGTGATGCTGGGGATTCTGATGTTCGGGTTGATGGCCTACCGGCTGCTGCCGGTCAGCGACCTCCCGAACGTCGATTTCCCGACGATCACGGTGTCCGCCGGACTCCCCGGCGCGAGCCCACAAACCATGGCCGCCGCCGTCGCGACCCCACTCGAGAAACAGTTCTCGACGATCGCCGGCATCGACGCGATGACCTCGTCGAGCACACTGGGCGGCACCAACATCACGCTGCAGTTCACGCTCTCGCGCGACATTGACGGTGCCGCCCAGGACGTCCAGGCGGCGATTTCGAAGACGTTGCGGCAGCTGCCGCCGGGGATTCAGCCGCCGTCGTACAACAAGTCGAACCCGGCCGATTCTCCCATTCTCTATCTCACTCTCACATCGGCCACCATGCCGCTGCAGGCGCTCGATGAATACGCCGAGACATTCCTCGCGCAGCGGCTGTCGACGGTGAGCGGCGTGGCGCAGGTGCAGGTCTTTGGGTCGGCCAAGTACGCGGTACGCATCCAGGTCGATCCCAAGGCACTCGCCTCGCGCGGCATCGGGCTCGATGAGGTGACGGCAGCCGTCTCTGCGGGCAATCCCAATCTTCCCACCGGGACGCTCTGGGGGCCGCAACGAGCCTACACAGTGCTCGCCGATGGCTCGATCTCTAGCGCGCCCGAGTTCCGGCAATTGGCGGTGACGTATGAAAACGGCGCGCCGGTCCGGCTCGGCGATGTGGCCCGCGTGCTGGATGACGTTCAGGACTCACGCAACGCGAGCTGGTACGACGGCAAGCGCGCCATCGTGCTCGCGATTCAGCGCCAACCCGGCACCAACACCGTGGAGGTCGCGGACGCGGTCAAGGCAACCGTCGCGACCCTCTCCAGTCAACTCCCGGCGTCGGTCGAAGTGAACACCCTGTACGACCGCTCAGTCTCGATTCGCCAGTCGGTCAACGACGTGCAGGTCACGCTGTTCATCACGCTCTGCCTCGTCGTGCTCGTGATTTTCCTGTTCCTCAAGAATCTATCCGCCACGATCATTCCGAGCCTCGCCCTGCCCTTCTCGATCATCGGCACGTTCTCCGTCATGTACTTGATGGGATACAGTCTCGACAATCTCTCCCTGATGGCGCTCACGCTGTCGGTGGGATTTGTGGTAGACGACGCCATCGTGATGCTCGAGAACATCGTCCGCCACCTCGAGATGGGAAAGCGGCCCATGGAGGCGGCGCTCGACGGAGCACGCGAAATCGGCTTCACGATTCTCTCCATGACCTTGTCGCTGACGGCCGTGTTCATTCCGGTGCTGCTGATGGGCGGGATCATCGGCCGGCTGTTCCACGAGTTTGCGGTGACGATCGGCGTCGCGATTCTCGTGTCAGGATTCGTTTCCCTCACCCTCACGCCGATGCTGTGCAGCCGGTTCCTGCGTCCCCCAAAGGAGGAGCGGCACGGTCGCTGGTACGAAGCGACCGAGCGTGTATATCAGCGCGGCCTCGCGTGGTACGAACGTTCGCTGCGTTGGGTGATGGACCGCCGTGGGCCGGCGATGCTGGTGTCGCTCGGAATCCTCGCGGGCACCGTCGTCCTCTACAAGCTGGTCCCGAAGGGCTTCATCCCCACCGAAGACACAGGGCAGATCCAGGGCACCACCGAAACCCTGGAGGGCAGCTCCTTCGACGCGATGCGGGACCATCAGCTCGCCGTCGCCGACATCCTGGGCCGCGACCCCAACGTGGCGCACTTCATGTCCTCGGTCGGCGGCGGCACGATGAATCAGGGCCGGCTCAGCATCCGCTTGAAGCCGGTCGGCGATCGCCTGCCGGCGGCCGAGATCGCGCGGGAGCTCGCGCCGAAACTCAACAGCGTGCCGGGGATTCGGACCTATCTCTCGCTGCCGCCGTCGATCCGCATCGGCGGCCGGCCGACCAAGACCCTCTACCAGTTCACGTTGCAGAGCGCCGACATCGACGCGCTGTACGATAACGCGGCCAAACTGGAGCGCGTGCTGCGCGGAATACCTACGCTGCAGGACGTGACGACCGACCTGCAGATCAAGAATCCCCAGGTGAGCGTGCGAATCGATCGCGACCGGGCCACGAGTCTCGGGATCACCGTGCAGCAAATCGAGCAGGCCCTGTACGACGCCTACGGCTCGCGCCAGGTCTCGACCATCTACACGCCCAACAATCAGTACTGGGTGATTCTCGAGCTGCTTCCCGAATACCAGCGCGACCCTTCGGCGCTGCAGCTGCTGTACCTCCGTTCGCAGAAGGGGAACCTCGTGCCGCTCACGTCAGTCGCGTCGGCCTCCAATGACGTCGGCCCCTTGAGCGTGAACCACAGCGGGCAGCTCCCGTCCGTGACCTTGTCGTTCAACCTGCCGCCGGGCGTGTCGCTCGGCGCGGCGGTGAGTGACGTCCAGAAGGCGGCGCGGCAAACGCTGCCCTCGACCATCAGCACCGGATTCTCGGGCACGGCGCAGGCGTTCCAGTCGAGCCAGCAGGGGCTGATCTTCCTGCTGCTGCTCGCGATTGTCGTGATCTACATCGTGCTGGGCATTCTCTACGAAAGCTTCATTCACCCGCTCACGATTTTGTCGGGCCTGCCGTTCGCGGGATTCGGCGCGCTGCTCACGCTGCTCATCTTTCGTACCGAGCTGAGCATCTACGCGTTCGTGGGAATCATCATGCTGGTGGGCCTCGTGAAGAAAAACGCGATCATGATGATCGACTTCGCGCTCGATGCCGAACGGCGCGACGGCAAGTCCCCGCGCGACGCGATTCTCGAGGCGTGCAGCGTGCGGTTCCGGCCCATCATGATGACGACGATGGCGGCCCTGACGGGAACGCTGCCGATCGCGATCGGCTGGGGCGCGGGTGGCGAGTCCCGGCGACCGCTGGGTCTCGCGGTCGTGGGAGGCCTGGCGTTTTCTCAGCTGATCACACTTTACATCACGCCGGTCGTCTACACCTACCTCGACGCACTCCAATACCGGCTGGGCCGGCGTGCGCGGCGCCAGGTGGAGGAACCTGCGGCAGCCGATTAGTCGGTTGTTGTCAGGGAGCCGGGACGGCGTCGATGCGGACGATCGCCTTGATGCCGCTGCCGATGGCGAAGTTGTAGGTGCCTACCCGCTGGGCCTTCAGCGTGAAGACGACCCCCGAATCGACTGCGTCGAGATTCATGAGCTGAAGATCCTGCTGCTTGCCGCTGAGCCGCTGCTGGCTCGCGCGCAGCGCCGGCCCGAGCGGGTCCATGGACGTTTCGTTGCCGTACAGGTCGTGTGCCCGCAGGCGGAGGGCGAACGGCTTGGCGACCGGCACGACAATCGCCCGGCCGTTCACGGACTCGCCATTGTGCTCGAGGATCAGCGTGTCGATCGGTCCGGGATCGGCGCGCAACGTCATGATCCGCTCGACCGAGTCGATCGTCGCAAAGACCGCTGCTTCACCCGCGCGAACCCCGAGTACCACGTCGACTGCTACCCGTCCGGTGGAGTCGAGCACGGCGGATTCGGGATTCACGCGGGCGTTTAACGCACGGAAGCGCACGGTGCGACCCGTCGGAGCAGTCCCCTGCACCGTGCGTGCTTTGAAGATCAACGGTTCGGCGAGCGCGCTGCCGACGGCAGCGCGGTTCGATGTAATTGCCAGGAAACCCGTGTTGACGCCGGACAGCCCGGCCGCTGCGGCAATCTCCAGCTCCACGGCCGCCAGGCCACGCACGCGGACCTGCGCGACACTGCCGCGCGTCACCGCATTGGGCCCGAGCACAAATGTGGCGCGCCCGTCGGAGTCGGTCACCACCGATACCGGGGCACCGCTCCCAGTGCTCAACTCCACGGGCTCACCAGTGACCGCATTGCCGAGCGAATCGGTGACCATCGCGACGACGGTAGCCACCGAGTCGCCGGTCCGGCCGAAGTCGACGATATCGGGTGTCAGCCGCAAACGACCCGGTCGAGCGGATTTGACGGAGTACAGCACCGCCGGCTGGCCCGGTAACGAGCCGCCGGACCCCGTGCGAATCTCGAACTGATGCGTCCCCGCCCTCCCAACCGGCGGCAGCCGGAACACCGCGACGCCGCTGTCATCCGTGACGGCGGAAGCGTCGCGCGAAAGACCCAGTGACGTCGTTCCACTCAGCGCCAGGGTGGTGCGCTTCAGGGGCGTGCGCCCGCGACTCAAACGAACGCGGACCGTGGCCGCATTCCCTGCGGTCGTGACGACCTCGGCCGGCTGCGCGACAGCCGTGATCGGTTGTGGCGGTTCCTCGCGCGAGGCGGCAACCTGCGGCGGTGCGGCGCGGCGATTCTCACAAGCCGCCGCAGTGGCGATCACTTCGCCGCCAGCGCCGGCGCTGCGAAGATCCGCCCAATCGCGCTCCGTGGGCCGGAACGTCAGGCAGCTGCGCCGCACCACGTCGGCGACCTCGTCCGGCGCGAACAATGGATTGGTGAGGAGGCGAATCAGCTCGGCCTTATCGAGCGGCGGCGGCGCTTGCGCGACCAACCTTCCCGCCGTCATCGGGACAGCGAGCACCGCAAGCGCGAAAGCCGCCAGGCGAGAGCGCACGCTACGGTCGCGGACAGGATGAGCGTTCGAAGCGCAGCTCTACCGCGCGCACGTCGGCGTAGAGCGATTGATCACGGTTGTCGCGCACCGAATCAGACGCGGCCAGCGACTCCTTGCGCGCGATGTTGTACGCCAACCAGCTGTCCTCCACCTGTTGCAGCCCGCGGGACAACCCCGCGCAGCCCATGCGACGCGTATCGTACAAGCGCGCGCGCATCGTAAACGCCGCAATGGCGAGTGAGAGCGTATCCGTGCGGCGATCGAAGGCCGCGGCCTCGCTCGGAGACACCACGCCCGGCGAGGAGTCCGAGGCTCTGCCGCCGGACGAATCGCCGCGCGATCCGAACCCGCCGTATAGGACCGTCACGAGCACCGCGCCGATGACGCCTGATGCGATGTAGGCCGCTGGCCGGCCGAACGAGGCGTGCCAAGCCAATTTGGGGATTGGACGCGGTCTGATGCGAGGGTGGGCTGGTGCCGCCACGGGGAGATCGTGCAGCTCATCTTCAGTATCGTTCTCGGGCAAGAGGATGGCATGAGTCGGCCTCGGCGCCGGTCCGGCTGCCTGCAGCGGCGGATTCAACCTGACGACGGGTGTACCTGTCACTGGACTGGGCTCGGACACGAACGACGATCCCTCCTTCCGAGCCGACGCCGGGGGCAAATTCCATACCCGGTATGAACAGTTCTAACTGTTGCCATCGCACCAGATTCGACATCCGGAAATCACACCTTGTAAGCGACCTGATACACTTCCCTCAGCAGGTATGTTGGAGCCCGTGAGCTCGGTGCACCTCAAGTCGATCAGTCGCAGAGGTGCGGAGGAGGGGTCATTTCCCTTCACCGTTCCGGCAATTCGCACCCTGGACCAGCTCTCGCTCGAGACGCCCGTCACGTTTTTCGTCGGAGAAAACGGCTCGGGAAAGTCCACGCTGCTCGAGGGGATCGCCGCGGCAGCCCGCCTTCCCACCATCGGAAGCGCCGACTTGCAACGCGACGAGACGCTCGCCGCTCAGCGCCGGCTCGGTAAGGCGCTGCGACTCGCCTGGGCCAAGCGCGCGACCCGCGGATTCTTCTTGCGCGCCGAGGACTTCTTCGGTTTCACCAAGCGCGTCGCGCAGCAGCGCGTCGAGCTGCAACAGCAAGCCGCGGAGATCGAGAAGCAGTACACGGCGGAAGGACGATCACCCTACGCGATGGGACTCGCGCAGGGTCCGATGCGGGCGTCGCTGGCGGACATGGAGCGCCGCTACGGCATCGATCTCGACGCCAACTCGCACGGGCAGAGCTTTCTCAAGTTGTTTCAGTCGCGCTTCGTTCCGGGAGGACTGTATCTGCTGGACGAGCCGGAGGCGCCGCTGTCGCCTCAGAGTCAGCTCGCGTTACTCGGCATGATCGCGGAGATGGTGGCGCAAGACGCGCAGTTCGTGATCGCGACCCATTCTCCCATGCTGCTCGCATTCCCGAACGCGACGATCTATAACTTCGACGCCACCCCAATTCAGCCGGTGGCGTACGAGAATCTCGATCATGTGCGGATCACACGGGATTTTTTGACCGCCCCGGAGCGGTACTTGAATCGAATTCTCGGTACGGGCTCCCCCTAAACCCTCAGCGGATTCCGACCGAAACGCCAATCTGCAGCACCCGCATGATCACGGGGGTGCTCACGTACTTGGCCGTGACCGTCCCATCAGGATTCTTGGTGAAACCGTCCACCGGTATGTACCTGACATTGTCATGACGCGCGCCCCGCGCACCGATATCGATGGCGATGGGCGTGTGTCCGGTCGACAAGAAGAGAAGAGCGCCACCACCGGCCGATGTGCTGGTGGTCAGGTCGCCGGTGATGTGAAAGTCGGAAGTGCTGCAGCCGCAATCGCCGGAGCTGATGTCGCTGAAGAACCACGCGCCGCCTACTGTCGCGAATCCATAGATCCGTAGCGCCCCCGAGCCCAGCGTGAGTTGCGGGCCGGCACCCAACGTTGCGATTTGCGATGTGGTCGAGATACCAGCCCCTTGATAGCGGTTCTCGTAGACCATCCACCCACCATCGATCCGCAGCCCCAGGGTCGTACCCAACACGCCAAAGCCGGAGAAGCCCGGGGCGATGTTACCGGTGCGGCGGAACTCACCCTGCGGTTGTGCCATGGTGAAATCGAAGCCGAAGCTGGCCCGCTCGCGTTCGCTCACCTCGCGAAGTGCTGAACGTTGGCCAATGAGGGGAGCCGTTGTGATGACCGTCAGGCCCAGCACCGCCATGCCGATCCGCCGCATATATCCGTCCTGTGAATGTGGAAGTGGCCCGCGCGGTGGCGGAAGGGCAATGCACGTGCCAACCTTCTCACGCACGTGCGCGCCGTCGGCTTGACCTCAAAAGGAGACATCCCGGGCGGGTTATGGACCAGATCAGCTACAACGATTTTGCAAGGATTGATATCCGGGTGGGCCGGGTGGTGTCAGCCGACGAGTTCCCCCAGGCGAGAAAGCCCGCCTACAGGCTGAAGATCGACTTCGGTCCTGAGCTCGGCCTGAAACACTCGAGCGCGCAGATCACCAAGTACTACGATCCGAAGGATCTCGTCGGCAGGCTGGTCCTCGCGGTGGTCAACTTTCCGCCACGTCAGATCGCCAATTTTTTCTCGGAAGTGCTCACGCTAGGCGTGATTCTTGGGGACGGGGACATCTGCCTCGTGCATCCCGACCGCGACGTGCCGCTCGGTAGTCCGATTCGCTGATCCAAACCGCGTCTCGACGTAATCTTCGAGAATACGCAGGAAGTCGGCGACGATGCTGTCCCCTTTGAGGGTGGTTTTGAGCGCGCCGTCGACATAGACCGGCGCCTTCGGTTCTTCCGCCGTCCCCGGCAACGAGATCCCGATGTCGGCGTGCTTCGATTCACCGGGCCCATTCACGACACAGCCCATGACGGCGACGCGCAGCTCTTCTGATCCGGGAAAACGCGCCTGCCAACCGGCGCGCCGCTCGCGCAGGTAGCTCTGAATCTCCTCCGCCATTTGTTGGAAGAACGTCGACGTGGTGCGGCCACAGCCGGGGCACGCGGTCACCTGCGGCGTGAAGCTCCGCAGCCCGAGCGACTGCAACACTTGCTGCGCGACCTCAACCTCCTCGGTCCGATCGCCGCCGGGCCGGGGCGTGAGCGACACGCGAATCGTATCGCCGATCCCCTCCTGCAGCAGAATCGACAGTCCCGCGGTGCTCGCGATGACGCCCTTCGTCCCCATCCCGGCCTCGGTGAGCCCGAGGTGCAGAGGATAATCGGCGCGCTCGGCGAGCATGCGGTACACCGCGACGAGATCCTGCACGCCGGAAACCTTGGCGGACAGGATGATGCGATCGTGTGGCAATCCCGCCTGCTCCGCCAGCTCGGCCGATCGCGTGGCGCTCTCGACCATGGCGTCCATCGTGACGTCGCGCGCATCACGCGGCTCAGCGAGCGCAGCGTTCGCGTCCATCATCCCGGTAAGCAGCTGCTGATCGAGGCTGCCCCAGTTCACGCCGATGCGAACCGGCTTCCCCTCGTCGATCGCCACCTGGATGATGGTGCGGAAGTTGTCGTCGCGGCGCTTGGTGCCGACGTTGCCGGGGTTGATGCGATACTTCGAGAGGGCGCGGGCACACGCGGGATGCTTCGTCAACAGCAGATGGCCGTTATAGTGGAAGTCGCCAATGATCGGAACGTCGACCTCGGCCACGATGGCCGGGACAGCGCGCGCTGCGTCATCGGTATTGACCGTCACCCGGACCAGCTCGCTGCCGGCCGCGTGCAGCGCGCGCACCTGCGCCGCCGTCGCCGCGGTGTCCGCGGTATCGGTGTTGGTCATCGATTGCACGACGATCGGGTGGGTGCCGCCCACCATCACGCCGCCGACGTCGACTACGACTGTTTGTCTACGAGTACGGTTGGTCACCCGACCAATATAGCGGTGACCCGGCAGGCGGACCGAGACGCCGTGGTCTCCGATTTCGATGTGCGCGAGACAGAAGGTGCGCGCATAGGCCCGCTCGGCTCACCAGAACACGCGACGACGGGGAGGAGCAAGAGCGGGCGGTACCGGACGGCCGAACCTCAGAAACGAAAGCCGAGTCCCGCCGTTACCTCACCGCTCGAGTACACCATCGAGGCGTAGCCGTAGCAGTTGCCGAACGCATCGCAGTACGAGCTGGACCCGGTCTGGCGATTCGTCGTGGTCCCGCGGTAGCGACCGTCGACTCGCGCGATCATTGACTTTCCCACATCGGCCATGAAACCGACGCCGACATTCCACGCAAAACGCCACTGCGATGATCCGTTCACACCCTGGATGTGAGGTGTGAAGGCCGTGGTGCCCAGGCCGAGGCTCAGGTAGCCGCGGCCAGTGCCGTTGTACCCCGCGTAGAGACCGCTGATGTCGATCTGGTCAAGACTGACATTCCCCTCCAGGGGCTTCGCCGGGTTTGTGGTATGGAGATTGGAAACGGCGCGCATGTAATTGAGCTCGACGCCAAACCGCGGTTGCGACATGAATACCAGGCGCCCGCCAAACGTCGGGGAGTCGTCCAGTACCACCTTATTGTTGGTGTTAGCTCCCACCCCCGCCCACAAGTCGCTCGCGATGTAGTAGCCGCCGATGGCGAAGAGCGAGACTTTTTTCTGCGCGGGTAGGGTACCCGCAGCGCCCGCGGCCAGCATGACCACCACGGCGAATGCGGCTGCAATGCGTGAGATACGGAGCACGGAGGCCGTCCTTGGTAAAGGAGTATGCGTCACCTTGCGGACAATCGGACGGCCCGGAGGACCCAGCAAGTTGCCCCTTCGTTCCATCGCCGGCGGCGAGTCATTGTCCTAAAGGTCAATGCGTACTACTGGCCAAATCGAGGCCCGCCAGCCATCCTACCGCCTGATGTTGTCCGTCTTCGCCGTGCCCGGATGGTCACGTGGGCGCACGCTGCGGGCGATGGCCATCGTCGCCGTCGCCTACTATATCGGCGTCCGCATCGGTCTTGCCCTCACGATGACGACCCAACCGGTTTCGACGCTGTGGCCTCCCAACGCAATCCTGCTCGCTGCCCTCCTGCTCACGCCGACGCGCGCTTGGTGGATCATGCTGCTCGCCGCGTTGCCGGCGCACCTGGCCGGCGAGCTGTCGCACGGCATTCCGGTCACGATGGTCCTGTCCTGGTACATCAGCAACAGCACCGAGGCGTTGATCGCCGCGGGCGCGATCCGTCTGTTCGACCGGCAAGCGCGGCTGGACACATTCCGGCGGGTGGTTCTGTTCGTCCTGGGCGGCGTCTTGCTCGGTCCGTTCCTGTCGTCGTTTCTCGACGCGGCCTTCGTCATGTGGAACCACTTCGGCTCTGCGGGCTACTGGGAAGTCTGGCGTACCCGGTTCCTGTCGAATGCCTTGGCAACGATCGCGCTCGTGCCGGTCATCGTGCATACCGCGACGGCTCGGCTCGACCGAATGCGCGAGATTCCGCTGCGGCGGTCCGTCGAAGCCGTACTCCTGAGCGTGGGCCTGCTGGGTGTCTGCATCGTGATCTTCACGGGCACGATCGCACCGCAGAACGCTTCGGTGGCGCTGCTGTACGCGCCACTGCCATTCCTACTCTGGGCAGCGGTGAGCTTCGGGCCGGGCGGCGCCGGTGCGAGCGTGCTGGTCATGGCGCTCTTCGCCGTGTGGGCCGCGATTCACGGGCACCGGCCGTTCGATGCCACGTCCGCGCACGCCAACGCGCTGTCGGTGCAGCTCTTCCTGATCGTGACGTCCATTCCGTTATTGACGATCGGCGCGGCCGTGGCCGAGCGACGCCATGGCGAGCAGGCGCTGCGCCGTTCCGAGGAGCGATTTGCCGTCGCGTTCCGGTCGAGCCCGGACGCGCTGGTCATCGTCCACCGCAGCGACGGCGCCATCGTGGACGTGAACGTGCAGTGGGAGAAAATGTTTGGGCATACGAGGGCGGAGGCGATTGGGCAGTCGACGGAGGATCTGCACCTGTTTCTGCATCACGTCGAAGCCAGCCGGTTCAAGGCGAGATTGGCATCCGATGAGCAACTCCAGGAGATGGAGGTGCTGTTGCGCAGCCGCCGCGGCGCGGTGTTCCGGGCCGTCGTGACGGCGCAATCGGTGGTCATGATGGATGAGCCGTGCGTGCTCGTCGTCATTCGCGACATCACCGAGCGGCGCCGCGCGGAGCTGGAGCTGCAGACGCAGCGCACCGAGCTGGCGCACCTCAGTCGTGTGGCGCTGCTGGGCGAGCTTTCCGCCGCCTTCGCCCACGAGCTGAACCAGCCGCTCGCGGCGATCATGGCGAACGCCCGCGCCGGCCAGCGGCTCATGGCGCGCAAGCCGCCCGACTCCGCCGAGGTACGCAACATTCTCGAGGACATCGTTGCCGATGACCGGCGCGCGGGCGAGGTGATCCGCCGGATGCAGGCGCTGCTCAAGCGCGGCGAGCTGCAGCTCCAGCCCCTCGACGTCAACGAGGTCGTGCGCGAGGTCGTTGAGCTGCTCCACAGCGAGCTGATCCGGCGTGAGGTGCTCGTCCATACCGCGCTCGCGCCGGCGCTGGCGCACGTCCCCGCCGACCGCATCCAGGTGCAGCAGGTGCTGATGAACCTGCTCTTCAACGCGTGCGATGCGATGGCCGAGCAACCGCGCGAGGCGCGCAGCGTCTCCATCGTCACGAGCGGCACGCTCGGCGCCGTGCGGATCTCCGTCGCCGACCAGGGCGTCGGCATTCCGGAGGGAAAAGAGGAGCAGGTGTTCGAGCCGTTCTTCACGTCCAAGCGCCACGGACTGGGTCTCGGTCTGTCAATTTGTCGCACGATCGTTTCGGCGCACGGCGGCCGGCTGTGGGCGGTCAACAACGCCGACCGCGGCGCGACGTTTCATCTTGTATTGCGGCGCAACGGCAGCAGCCACGACGTGTGGACGTTGGGTTGATGCGGGGCGTTACCCTTAGGTGCGATAGTCTGATTCACGGCGCGCCGCGACACTCTTCGCGTGCTGTGCCTTTTGCTTCCGCTGGTTGCCCTGACCAGCGTTGCGCAGGAACCGGTATTCCGGGCCGACAGCGGTCCGCCCAGCGTCTCACCGCCCGATAGCGGTCGCTTCCGCTTCACGCCGCTGCTCGCCCCCGCCTACAATCCGGAAATGCAGTTTCTCGTCGCCGGCGGCGCGCTGATGTCCTGGAAGACCGGGCTCAATCCGTTCCGCGTGCAACGCTCGACCTTGTCGTCGACGATCTCGTATTCGACGACGGGCGCGATCAACCTGAGCGTGTCGCTGTCGTCGTTCTGGCTGGAGGACAAGCTGCGCATCAATGCCGCCCTCTCGTACAAGGACATGCCAGACAACTACTGGGGGGTCGGTTTCGATGCCGGGCTCCAGCCTTGGAGCGGGGACGCGAGCACGAAATACCACCGGCAATGGTTCAAGTTCGCCCCGACGGTCGTCTGGGGCGTCGCGAAGCACTTTCTGATCGGCGGTGCGGTGGAATGGAATCACACGATTGCCACCGAGGTGAACCCGACGATGGCCGCCGATCCGGCTTATATGGCTCACGGACCCAACAACAGAAACGACGGCATTGGCGGCGTGCTGCAGTACGACAGCCGAGATGTCGCCGCGAACGCCTGGACGGGCGTCTATGCGGCACTGACAGCAATGTCGTTCGGCGGGTTCATGGGCGGAGACAATGTCTATCAGACCTATCTGCTCGACTATCGCCAATACCTGACCCTCGGACGCGGCGGTCGCACCCTCGCCTGGCAGGTCAAATCGCGCATTGCCGCGCATGACGTACCGTGGACCGAACTGTCGCTCGTGGGTACGGGCTACGACTTGCGCGGGTACGTCGAAGGTCGCTTTCGGGATCGCTCGACACTCATCGCGCTTGCCGAGTACCGGCAAATGTTCATGCGGAGCAATGGCAAGCTATCGCGCCACGGATTCGTGGCCTGGGTGGGAGGCGGTGCCCTGGGAGCGGATCTCCAAAACCTGCACGGCATCATCCCCAACGGTGGCGTCGGCTACCGCTTCGAGCTGCAGCCCCGCTCGAACGTGCGTGTGGATGTCGGCTTTGGCCGTAATTCCAGCGGCGTCTACTTCAACTTCACCGAAGCGTTTTAATTCCAACGCCAGGAGCTCGCCATGCTGCTCAGCTTTCTCCTCGTCGCCGTCTTGCAGGCACCGGCACAGGACACCTCGGTGGCCAACGCGATCGCGCTGCTGCGCTCCGACGTGCGTGCGAACAAGGCCGAGCTCATCGGCCGCGCGCTCGCGCTGCCCGATTCGCAGGCTCAGGTGTTCTGGCCCATGTACCGGGAATACGAGGCGGAAACGGCGAAACTGTGGGATCAGCGCGTGCAGCTCATCAGGGACTATGTCGCGGCGTATGACAGCCTGAGCGACGCCAAGGCGCGCGAGCTGATGAAGCGCGCGTTCGACATCGACGAGCAGCGGGTCAAGCTGAACAAGAGCACGTTCAACAAATTCGCCAAGAAGCTCCCCGCCAAGACCGTGGCGCACTTCTTCCAGCTGGATGGGTTTTTGAATCGGGTGCTGGAGCTGAAGGTGGTAGCGGCGCTCCCCGAAATTCACTAGAGAGCACCGCCACGCAACGTCGTGCGTTTACCGGCGAACTGCGAAGCCGATGTCGACCGAGAGCCAGCTCTGGTACGGTACGTCGCCCGCCGCGAGTGCGTAGTTGTACCGGACCGTCGTGTAGAACGATTCGTACTGGAGGTTGCCGGCCATCGGCACGGTGAAGCCGAGCTCGGGCGCGACCCCGAAATGCCAGCTGTTATCTGAAATCCGCCAGAGACCCACGTCCGTCCGGCGATCGATGTAATAGGTGCCCGTTTTCACGCCGATGAAGGGGCGCGGGCCGCCGGCCTGGCCGAGATACTTGTGCCCCGACAACAGAATCGAGTACGCGTTGATGTAGCGGAACTGGGTCCCCGTCAGGTCGGCCTGATCCGCCGTCGACGTGCGGAACGATTCCTCATTCATGGCATTCCAGTTGAGGGCGAGCCCGAACGAGGTGGTACCACTCAGCTGCCGCCACTCGAGACCCAGTCCCCGGAAACTATAGTCGCTCACGAAATCTTTGCTGTTTTGCATGGGGCTCGCCATGCTCCACGTCAGCCCGAACCATTTGCTCCGACCCTGCGCGACCACGACGCCGGGCAGCAGGAGCAGTGCAAGTGCTGCGATCGGAATTCGAATACGCATGGCAGTCCTCACTGCGTCGAGAGATAAGGGGACTGTGCGAACGCCTGGGTGATGTTGGTGGCGATGCGCGACAGAATCTCGGTGCTTGTCCCTTCCAGCATCCCGTTGAGCGCCGCACCCCAGATCGAAACGGCTTGCCCCGCCTGCGGCGGAGGGATGTCGGGATCCACCAGGTTGATGAAGAGCGTGCCCGACTTGTAGCTCGTGACGACGACCGGAGACCAGGGGTAGTACCACGACGACGACCCTGCCGACGAAGCGCTGTAACCCCAATAGCCCCAGGAGCCCCACCAGCCCCAGTAGCCCCACCAGGGGTAACCGGCCCACGCCTGGTAGTTGTCAACGGTAATGCCGGCGACCAGGACGACGGCGTCCGGCTTTGTCGTGGCCGGATTGACGAATGTGTAACCGATCGCCTGGAATTGCTGCTGGATCTTGGCGAGGATCTGCGCGTCGTACTGGTGATCCAAAGAGCTGCTCGCGCCCGCGGCCTTGCTGATGTCCACGATCGAATCGGGCATGGAGAGCGTGTTGTTGACCTTGAAATCAGCGCCTATCTTGTGGAAGGTGAGCACGACGTCGGTTTGCGAGGCTGAGTCGATTTCGCCTGGGTAGCAACCCGCCCACAGGACGACGAAGAGCGCACCGACGCAGAACCGCAGACCACCAGATTTCATCCGCATACAATCCCTCGAGGGTTTGATTGGCGTATCATCAGCAGGCCGGGAGGGGGCAGCTATTAGACCTTTGGCCAACCGCGAAATCATTGCACAAGCCGAACAAAAGAGCATCGCTGGTCAAAGAACCATCAAAACAACACCGCGCCAAACGTCATACGACTGTGACAGTTATACGGGGAATTCCGTATTGACCTAAAGGGAAACAGGGTGCATCTCACTAAGTAACCGGGCGTCCGTAGAATCCGCCCAGGACTATGCCATTGACGCATTGGTTGGTACGTACGGCGGTATTGATGCTCCTCGGATCCGCGGGACCCAGCCCTGACGCATCCCCCGTATCCAGTAGTGACGGGCGCCGTGCGTTCACCGGGTTGACCCAGGCGGTCGCCGTTCGTCCCAACTTCCTCGAAGCCACCGTGGTCGCCGCGCAGGCTCTCTTGATCGTCGGTTTGATCCTCGAGCGGCGCCGCCAGCGCAACGTCGAGCGCTTGTTGCAACGGGGTCTCGATTTCGAGATCCTCGTGTCGGAGCTGTCGGCGAGCGTGACCATGCTCGGCGGCACCGATCGTTCGGCGACAGTCACGCGCTGGTTACAACGACTTGGGACGTGCCTGGACGTCGATCGCGTGAGCCTGGTGCCCGCGGTCAACGGCCATCACGGCGTGAGGCCGCTCACGCTCGGTGCCGCGTGGGGAACGGCGTCCGCCTACCCTACCGCCGACTTCCCCGCGCTCACCGAGCTCGTCGCGCGCGGCGTGGTCGTGCGGTTCTGCAGCCTCGACGTGTTGCCGCCGGCGCTCGCCAGCGACCGTCCGGCGTTCCGGCGCAACGGAATCGAGGCGGCCGTGCTCGTGCCGCTGCGCCACAACGGCGCGGTCCTCGGGGCGCTGGCCCTGAGCACCGGCGCGGCGCGGTCCTGGTCCCTCACGCTGGTCGAGCGGCTCGAATTCGTCGGTGCCATGCTGGCGCGGATGGTGACCTCACGCGATGCCACGGCGGTGAAGACCCCGAGCAATGGTGCGCCCGCGGCCGGCAACGGCGGGGTCAAGCAAGGCGCCGCGGTGGTGTTCGATGCTCTCCATGAGAAGGAATTTGCGCGCTTCGCCCGCGTGAGCACGCTCGGTGGCTTCGCCCTGTCGCTCGCGCACGAGCTGAATCAGCCGCTGTCGGCGATTCTCGCCAACGCGCAGGCGGCCCGCCGCTTCCTCGCGACGCCGAATCCGCCGATGGACGAGGTCCGTGCCATCATCGAGGATATCGACGCCGACGACCGGCGCGCGGGCGAGCTGATTCACGCGATGCGCGCGTTACTGCGCAACCACGATGTCGAATTGGTGCTGCTCGATCCCAATGCGATCGTGCGCGAGGTCGGCCGGCTGCTGCATGGCGATTTCCTGCTGCGCCGCGTGACGCTGGTGCTCGACCTCGAGGCGCCGGTGCCGAAGGTGCAGTTCGATGTCGTCCAGCTGCAGCAGGTGTTGCTCAATCTCATGATGAACGCGTTCGAGGCGATGGCCGATACGGCCACGCTCGACCGCCGTCTCATCATTCGGACCCGGGCGGGGAGTGACGCGTGCTGCGTCATCTCGGTTCGTGATGCCGGCAAGGGAATCCCGCCGGAGCAATTCGATCACCTCTTCGACCAGTTCTTTTCCACCAAGCCCGATGGGCTGGGCATGGGACTCACGATCGCGCGTTCGATCGTGGAGAGTCACGGCGGTCGCATCTGGGCGACCAATAACTCCGACGTAGGGGCGACGTTTCACGTCGCGCTGCCCATCGCCCCAGAAAAGGAGACTTCATGAAACAGAGCAGCGCCGTCAGGTCTGTCCCGCGCTCCCCGATGCCGTCCGCCGCACCGCGTCACAAGGACGGGCTCCAGCCAATCACCGGTGGGCGGGTCTTCGTCGTGGACGACGATGCCTCCGTCCGCAAATCCCTCGAGCGCCTGTTGACCTCGGTCGGGTACCGGGTACAGACCTTCGAGTCAGCCCGGGATTTTCTGGGGCGCCCGCAGACGCCCGAAGGGGGCCCGCAGTGCCTGATTCTGGACATCCGCATGCCCGGCGTCAGCGGGCTCGATCTGCAAACATCGCTGCGCAGCTCCGGGGCGACGATTCCGATCATCTTCTCCACGGGATTCGGCGACGTCAGCTCCAGCGTCCGGGCCATGAAGATCGGCGCCGTCGACTTTCTCACGAAGCCGATCGACGAGGAAGAGTTGCTGGCGGCCGTCGAGCGCGGCCTCACGCTCGATGCGGAAATGCGCCGCCTGGACGCGGTGATGACCGTGCTCACGACGCGGCAGGACCGACTCACGCCGCGCGAGAACCAGGTGTTCGCGCTGGTCGTGACGGGCATGCTCAATAAGCAGATCGCGGGACGGCTGGGTACCTGCGAGCGCACGATCAAGGTGCACCGCGCGCGCATCATGAAGAAAATGGAAGCGGGTTCGGTCGCCGATCTGGTCCGGATGGCCGACCGGCTGGGTTTGCCGCCCGCCGCGGCGAGCCCGGTGCGGCGTGTGGAGTAAGGTTGACCTAAAGTCACATACGCAGCCTGTAGTTTCAGCAGTACTCTGGCCCTGTCCCGCCGCGTTGCGCGCCGGACAGGGCCTTTCAACAGGACAGTCATTGCCTCCCACGTCGCCCCCGCAGCCCCCGCAGCCCCCGCTTATCGGCGTCATCGACGACGATCCGTCGGTCCTGAAGTCGCTGGGGCGGCTGCTGCGCGCGGCGGGATTGCGCGTGGCATCGTTCGCGTCGACGGAGCAGTTCCTCGAGACCCACCCGTCCTGGAGCCTGCAGTGCCTGGTCCTCGATGTGCATTTCGAGGGGATGAGCGGATTCGACCTCGAAGCCTACCTGGCGGACGCGGGCGTGCGATTTCCGATCGTCTTCATCACCGCGCACGACGACGCCGCGATGCGCGAGCGCATCGAAGCCAAGGGACACGCCTATCTGCGCAAGCCGTTCGAGGAAACCGCATTACTCGAGGCGATCAGTCGCGTCATGGCCGCGTCCAACTCCGGCAAGCATTGAGGTCACTGCCCTAAAGTCCCATGGAGTGCGGGCTCGCGCGAGCCGAACATTGCCGAGCCATGCCACAGGACGTCTCCCAGCCACGCGTCACGGCGGCGTCGGAGTCGGGCCATATTGCCACCGAGCTCGCCTCGCGCCGAACTGGCATGTCGTTTCAGCGAACGCGGATGAGCCTCGACCGCACGTTGCTGTCCGTGATTCGCACCTCGCTCGCGCTCATCGGCTTCGGGTTCGCAATCGACCAGCTCTTCCGGAGGCTGCCACAGTCCTGGACACTCCCGGGGAGCGGGCGCGACCCGGGCAACCTCGGTGCGGCGCTCGTAGCGCTCGGAATCCTGCTGCTCGGCCTGGGGATCGTGTACCACGTCCGGTTCATCTGGGGTCTGCGCGACACCCGCAGCGAGATGACGGCGGACGGATTGATTCGCGGTCAGGGCGCATTTCCACCCTCTCTCGTCCTGATCACCGCCGGGCTCCTCCTGCTGCTCGGTCTGGGCGCCATTGTCGGCATCCTATTTCATGCCGGGCCGTTCGGCTGAGTCGCGTGAGCCGCACGGCATGGTTGCTGGCGTTGGCCTGTGCCGCGCCGCTGGACGTCGCGTCGCCCCAGGCGCTGCTGGTGCTGCTCTTCGGCGACAAGTTCGCCTCGGCGAACGTGCAGGGCGGGATCAAGTTTGACGTCGTCGGGACAACCCTCTCCGATTTGTCCGGCGCCGAACGCCTGAGGTCCTGGGACCTGGGTGGGTTCCTCGAAGTGAAGCTCAACACCCGCCTGTCGGTGCAGCCGGAATTCACGTTCAAGGTGCCCGCGGGGGCACAGTCACTGCCCTTCGTTCCTACCGGCGCGCCCGCCGTCGATAGCGCCTTTGCCGCGGCGAGCAATGTCTCGGTGACCAGACGACTGGGCTACATCGCGGTGCCGCTGCTGCTCAAGGTGAAGGCCGGCCGCTTCCACTTTGCCGCGGGGCCGCAAATCGGATACGTGGTGAAGGCCGAGGATCATTACATCGGCACAATCACCCGCACCGACGATCTCACCTACGCGCAAAGTCTCTGGTCGCGCGTCAACCGCTGGGACACCGGCGTCAACCTCCTCGGAGAATTCGCGCTCGCACCCAGTCTCGGCATTCGCAGCACGCGGATTCGCGTGTCGTGGTACCACTCGTTCGGTGACGCGCTGAGCGACGCGCCGGGCGCGAACGACAGTTTCGCGGTCGGATTCGGACTGCCGATCGGTGGACCAAAGAGCACGCAGAAATGAACCGGATCCCGATCGGGATGGTGGCGCTGCTCGTCCCCCTGGGCCTCGCCGCCCAGAACCCCGATCTCGCCCTCACCCAGGCGGAGCGCGATAGCGTGCTCGCGACCTATCATCAGATCTTCCCGATCTGGGGCCGCAAAGCGATCGAGCGCGGGTTCGATCTCCCGAATCCCCTCGGTTTCAACGTCGGTGGCTTCGGGGCGAATCAGGACCTGCTCATCTCCAATCTGGGACTCGGCTTCAACGCGCCGCCGCAGCCGGTGGACTTCATCACATTCTCCGGAGCAGAGGCGAAGCTCACAAATTGGAATACGCGGGTGGACCTGTGGGTTTTCCCCTTCCTCAACGTCTACACCATGCTGGGCACTGGACCGGCGCAGACCACCGTTCACCTCGCGACTCCGGTGCCGTTCACGTCCGTCGCGAAGTTCAAGGGGAGCAACTTCGGACTCGGGCTCACCGGCGCGTTTGGGTTCCGCCGCAATTTCGTGGTCGTCGACTACAATCATCAGTGGGCGTTCTCCAGCCTGCTCGACGCACCGGTGCCTGTGAACGTGCTGAGCATGCGCTACGGCAAGGCCTTCCGGGTGGGCGCGCGCGCGAAGCGAATGCGCACCACCTTCTGGGTTGGAACCATGTTTCAGTCGCTGAAGACCGGCACGTCGGGATCGATCAACCTCGCGGACGTTCTTCCGCCGGGGGTGGACACGCTGTTCAACAACTACCAGAGCACGCCCTGGTACCAGGGGCTCACACCCGCCCAGAAAGCAGTCGTCGACAACTTCGTGCAGCGGCTTCAAGGCCGGCTCGACACGACCGTGGTCAACTACAGCCTCAACAAGAAGCTGGCTGATCCGTGGAACCTCGTCGTCGGCGGCACGTTCGACGTTGGACGGCACTGGGGACTGCGGGCGGAGTTCGGATTCATCGGCCGCAAGTCGTTTCTGTGGATGGCGAACTACCGCATCGGACTCTAGGCCACCAGCCGCTCGTTACATAAGGAAGGGGACGCCGCATCACCCCGCTGCTTCCGGTGAAGTGACATGCACGCCATCTACGATTGGCCGATCTGGATCCCGGTCCTCGCGATCTTCCTGCTCTCGCTCGGAGCCGGCGAGCTCGGTTTCCGCTACGGTCGCTCGCACCAAGTGTCGGATTCCGAGCGGGACATCCTAAGCGCGCTCAGGACGAGCACACTCGGGCTGGTCGCGTTGTTGCTGGGGTTCTCCTTCGCCATCACGAGCAATCGGCATAACGACCGCTCGCGATTGGTCATGGACGAGGCCAACGCCATCGGCACCTGCTATTTGCGCGCTGGTCTCGTTGCCGAGCCTGCGAGCAGTCAAATCCGTAATGCGTTGCGCCGCTACACCGACATGCGCATCGAAAGCTTCGAACGAGGCCTCGATCCGCAGGAGTTTGAGCGGCTCGCAACCGGGATGCATGCCACGCTCGACGAGCTCTGGACCGGTGTGGCGCA
>Ga0209377_1000431_pt1 | contig 27814 bp, 25 predicted proteins | sample GraSoiAngelo_141_FD_185898 | JGI IMG/M metagenome (GOLD analysis project Ga0209377, IMG submission 185898) | Grasslands soil microbial communities from the Angelo Coastal Reserve, California, USA - 14_0929_12_40cm (SPAdes) (version 2) | ecosystem: Environmental > Terrestrial > Soil > Grasslands ...
GTCGGTCCTGTTCCCGCTGTTCTTCTTGATCGCGCTGGCAATTCCGCGAGAGCGCGTGAGCCGCGTCGCGGCCGCGTTCGCGGTTTGCCAGGCGATACTCGCGGTCGGGTTCTTTCTCTGGCGACCTGTCGTGTGAGCGTGCGGAGGGGGGACGATGATTGCTACTCGGTGTCGTAACTCGGTTCCCTAACGAGTGGCATGGGGTTCAGGGGATTAGGAACTAGCCTCGCTTCCGCCGCTCCGTGCGTCCCTCCGTCTTGACCTCTTCGGCGCCCGCGGCGCCCGCGTCACTATCGGCGGCGAGATGGGCCGGGAACAACTCCGAGCGGAGCCACACCCCCGGGACCGGCAGGGTCACGCTGAACTCCTGCGACGCTCGCGCCGGCTGCGTCACGTTCGCGATCAGCGCGCTGCGCCACTCGGGCGTCGTGTCGGCGATGGAGCGGAGCGGGAAAGCGACGTAATTGCCCACGCGGTCCACCACGATGTTCTCGATCACGTCGGTGAGGGGACGACCGGAGGGATCGCGCAGCTTGGCGAGGGCAAAGAACCGCTCGGCCGGGTCGCCGGCGGCGATGATCGTGGCCGAGTAGTAAGGAAGATGGGCGGCGATGTGCGCGTACACCCGCCGCTCCACCGCGGCCGGCACCGCGTCCGCACCGCGCACCTGGTCGACGTCAGCGCCGAGGTTGCGGTCCAGCAGGTTGCGCCGGATGGCGTGCCCGAAGCGTTGCACCACCTCGCGCGTGGCGATGTTCGGCAGCCGGAAGGGCACGAGCAGCGCCGGCCGGAAGCGCGGCGTCCGCACGATCACGCGGTGGCGTTCGATCGGCTCGACGAAATGATAGGTGAGCACCCCCTCCGACCGCATGTTGCGCAGGGTGCGCAGCGTCGTGCCCCCCCCCCAGCCTTTGTCGCCGTCGAGCTCCGTGATGCCCATCGCACGGCGCCGCAGCGCCTCGCACGTCCGCGCGGTGCGCTCGGCGAGGAGCTTGACGGTGTCGGCGGCGGCGCTGTGCAGGTCGGACGCGACGCACACGTCGAGCGGCGTCGCATCCATCCCGTCGCCGATCTGGCGCGCGCCGACCATCTTCGCGACGATCTGGAGCGGGCGCTCGCGCGCGTCCGGCGACTTGCGCCAGCGCCCGTCCGCCACCGCGAGCTTCACCTCCTCGCCCGGGCCGAGCGAGATGCTGTACAGCGTGCCGCCCGCCTGGGAGCCGAGCGACTGCCACACCAGCTCGAGCTCGACGAGGACGCCGTAGCGCATCGACGTAGAGTCACGACTCGATTCGGCGGTGACGTCTCGGTCTTTCGGGAGGACGCTGATGCGCACGAACCGCATCAGGTGGCCCGGCGGAGGTTGCGCCGCCGGCGTGCTAACCGGGGAGGGGGAGGGGGAGGGGGACGGCGTCGGGAGCGGGGGTGGCACTGCGGCGACTGGCGCGGCGGCGACTGGCGCGGCGGCCGCCGCGGTCCTGCCAACCGAAAGGTCGCGAGGGGCGGTCAGGGGAATGGGATCGTCGGGCAGCGAGCGGGCGTCGAATTCGATCGCCTCTTCGTTGCGCAGCCCGACGCGCAACCGCAGCCGCGGCTGGTCGTGCTTCGGGATCCGCACGAGTCCGTCGGCGTCGCTCACCCAGTACCCGCCGGCCCGGCCGCCACTCTCGAGCACGCTGACGGGGACCCCGGGGACTGCCGCCCCCGTGTCCTGATCCACGATTCGGAACGTCCAAGCGTCCTGCCAGGCGGTCATAGGTCACTTCGCCGAGATATAGTAGACCCGAGGCAATTTGAGGGCCAGATTACATAATGCCTTGTCTCTCGGCGAGTTACGGTAGCTGACGCCCTCCCAGGCAGGTACGGAAGGGTCTCAGAATGCGAGCTACAACGCCTTCCCCAATACCTACTTGAGAGAAGCGAGCGCGCCTGTCATCCCGAGCGCGCTGGCAGCGGCTCTGTTCTTCGCTCCCGGCTCGGACGGCATGTTCACAGGACGCCAATGGGGAGTGGGTGAAGAGTGGTGGAGGGATTGCGCGGGTTGGTACGCGAGGATGGGTCACGATGCGGAGAAATCCGGCTAGGCCGCGTGCGCCGGAGCATCCGTCCGAAACGCGTACACCAGCACCTTGACGTCAGCGATAGTACTCGACCATTTCGCCCTTCGTGATGCCGTCGCCCGGAAAGATCCCCTTGTCCGGGTTCGTGATCGGCGCCGCCCGACGACCGATGCGAATGATGTCAACCCTCTCGCACGACCTCGGTGGGCCGCGTGTCGTCTCGCTGGCCGCCGCGGAGAAGCACCAGGACACGTTTTGACGGCGACTCGCCGAAACGGTAGCGTTCCCTCCCATGCCCCAACAGCGCGAGCCGGTCAGCTTCCTGGTGTTCTCGGCATCGCTTCGCGCCGAGTCTCTCAATACGACTCTCGCCAAACTCGCGGCGCGTTCGATCGAGAAACACCGCGGCACGGTGGACCTCGCCGAGATGAAAGCCTTCGATAGCCCCTCGTACAGTCCAGACGCACAAGCTGTCGCGTTTCCCGCTGGCGCGACCGAGCTACGTCGGCGGCTCGAAGCGAACGACGGCTTCGTCGTCGTCTCACCCGAGTACAACGGGTCGATGCCCGGACTGTTAAAAAACGTGATCGATTGGGTGTCACGGTTTCGGCCCCAACCGTTCAACGGCAAAGACGCGCTGCTCCTGTCTGCGTCGCCATCGATGGCCGGCGGTAATCGGGGTCTCTGGGCCCTACGCATGCCCCTCGAGCATCTCGGCACGCGCGTGTATCCCGACATGTTTTCGCTGGCGCAGGCGCATCAGGCGTTCGACCCGAATGGCAACCTCACGAGTGCACCGCTGGCCCAGCGCCTCGATCAAACGATTGCCGGGTTCATGGATCTCGCCGAAGCGGCGAAATACTACCCCTGCGCCAAGACGGCCTGGGTCGAGTTTCTCGGAGAGCAGCCCAACTCGCCGGTCGATCGCGTGGACCGGCCTGTGTAGGAAGCAGAAGCATCAGGCTCAGCAGATTGATTACTCCCGTCCTCCCAACACCGTCTGCAGCTGGCGCAGCAGATCCTCGAGCCTGCGCAGCTCCTCGCCGTACCGCGCCCAATCGCCCGCCCGCTGCGCCTCGAGCGCCCGCCGGTACGACTCGTTCGCCCGGCGCGCGAGATCGGCCGCCCGGGCATTCGTCGCCGGCGCGGCGCCAGCCGTCGCCGCCACGCGTGCCGGTTCGCGAGCCGCCTCCGCACCGCCACCGAACAGCTGCGCCAGCCCCGCGTCCAGCGTCTCTTCCATCACGACGCGGTTCTGATACGCCACGACCACGCGCTTGAGCTCGGGAATCCGGCCGCCCTGCGCGCGCAGGTACAGCGGCATCACGTAGATCAGCGATTCCTCAATCGGAATCACCAGCAAGTTGCCGCGAATCACCTGCGAGCCACCCTGGTCCCACAGCGCCACCTGGCGCGCGATCTCGGTATCCTGGTTGATCCGATTGACGATTTGCGTGGGCCCGAACACCAGACTCTGCTTGGGGAAGCGATACACCACCAGCTCGCCGTAGTGCTCGCCATCGTTCCGCGCCACCATCCAGGACGCCAGGTTGTCCTTGCCGCGCGGCGTGAACGGCACCATCAGGATGAACTCCGCCTGCCGTTCTTCCGGCAGGCGCATCACCATGTGCCGCAGAAACGGATCGGGGCGCTCCGGCGCGATCGACAGCACCGGCTTCTGCCACTGGTCCTCCCGATGATAGAAGACATCCGGCTCCGCCATGTGGTATGCCCCATACAGCTCGCTCTGCACGTGGAACAGATCCTCCGGATAGCGTAGATGGGCGCGCAGATCGGCCGGCATCGAATCGAGCGGCTGGAAGATTCCCGCGAATATCTTGGCGAACGTGCGCACCAGCGGATCGGTGGGGTCGGCGAGATAGGCGGTGACCGTGCCGTCGTACGCGTCGATCACCACCTTCACGCTGTTGCGCATGTAGTTGACGCCGTTTTGCAGCGGTTCCGAATAGGGGTAGCGGGTCGTCGCTGTGTAGCCGTCGAGAATCCAGCGGAGCCTGCCGCCCGCGTCGATCACCATGTACGGATCGGCGTCGAAAATCAAAAATGGCAGCGCCGTGCGCGCGCGCTGGCGGATGTTGCGGATGTACATCGCCCGGCTCTGGCTCGTGATGTCGCTCGACAGCAGAACTTTCAGCGAGCGAAAATAGGCCGACAGCACCAGGCGCCGCAGGAAGCCGCCGACCCGCACGCCGCCATTCCCCTTGTACGACGCAAAGATGTTCTCGTCCCCCGACGGATAGTCGAACTCGGCTTGTCCCGTGTTGGCGAACACCCACGTGTCGGTGAGCTCGCCGAAATAGATCTCCGGCCGCCGCACCGCGACCGACACCGTGGACGCCGGCGGCAGATTCTTGACGAACAGGACCGGCAGACCCTCCTCGGTGACCTCGTTCACCGGCCCGAGCGTGAGTCCCATGCCGTGGGTGAAGGTGAGCCGCTCATTGATGAACGTGCGCGTGGGCAGCGAGGCGGAGTTCAGCTCCCGCGGCGACAGCATCACCTGGCGGTAGCGGCCGTCGATGATGTAGCGGTCGTCGTCCACCGACACGAAGTCGTAATAGGTGCGGATCTCCTGGAGCTGCCCGAACGTCTGCAGCAGCGGGTCGCGGTCCCACAGCCGCACGTTGTCGATCGTCGTCCGGTTTGCCTGGATGTCGCGCGCGGTGAGCGCCGCCTCGCCCGAGAGATCACGCACCAGCACGCGGTCCAGCCCCCACGCCCGGCGGGTGGCGTCGATGTGATAGCGCAGCTGCGGCGTCTCCTTGTTCAGCTCATTCGGCGCCACGATGAGCCGCTGCACCACGGCCGGATACACGACGACGCCCAAGAACGAAACGCCGAAGTAGATCGCCACCGCGAGCAGGGCGTTGCGCCCCAGGCGCTTGCTGCGCGCGCCGGCGACGACGAGCGCGGCGCCCACCAGTGCGGCCAGCCCGGCCAGCTTCAGGCCGAGGATCGTGCCGTGCAGATTGGCGTAGCTCGCACCGAACAGGGGGCCGTTGGTGGAGAAGAGCGTCCCCGGCAGCCGCACGAAATACACGCGCAGCGCGGTCAGGACGAACAGCACCGCGAGCAGCAGCGCGAGATGCAGCCGGGCCGACGGTTCGATCGTGAGGTTCCTGCGATAGATCACGACGTCGCCGCGCAGCGCGTACAGCGCGCCGCTGGCGAGCAGCGCCACGACCACCAGGAACATCGAGAGGCCGAGCACCCCTCCGACGATTGGCAGCGTGAAGACGTAATAGCCGAGATCGCGCCCGAACACGGGGTCGGTGACTCCGAACGGCGTCTGGTTCAGGAACTGGAGCACCGGCATCCAGCCGGACGACACCGCGAGGGCGATGAACAGCGCGAGCACGAGCGCCGCCGGGAGCGCGAGGCGGCGCACCAGCCGCGTCACGTCGACGGCGGGCGTCTGGGCGTTCATCTGCATCACGACCGGGTTCGGCACGATCCCGCGTTGCGCGAAGCGCAGATTGGCGTACAGCACCGCGAATGCCGCGCCGCCGGCCACGATTCCGAGGAGCAGGGAGGCAATCAGCCGGGTCGCGAACACGCGCTCATAGCCGAGCGCGCTGAACCAGGGCCACTCGGCAAGGAGCTGGATGAGCGGGGAGATCAAGAAGAACAGCACGCCCAGACCGACCAGCAGCCACAGGGCGAGGCGGCCACGCCGGCGGCCGGGGAGACGGAGGGTTCGGGAGGACGTCATTGGTGTGAGAAGCTAACCCCTATGACTCATATGAGAATCCCGCCGTCCCGATTGAGCAAAACGTAGGCTCCTCGACTAGCGACCACTCGCACGGAACGCTAATTCATCCGCACCTCTGACGTCTCCGGCGGGCTCGATCCGTGAACGTGATTGGCTCGTACAACTACGCGCTCGTGGCGCTCTCGGTGTTCATCGCCATGTTCGCGGCGTACGCTGCGCTGGATCTGGCGGCTCGCGTGACGGCCGCAACCGGCTGGACGCGCGCGATCTGGCTGCTCGGTGGCGCGGCGGCGATGGGCATCGGCATCTGGTCGATGCACTACATCGGCATGCTGGCGTTCGTCCTGCCGATTGCCGTCGCTTACCACTGGCCCACCGTTTTGCTGTCCTTGGCTGCCGCCATCCTCGCCTCGATCATTGCGCTGCACGTCGTGAGCCGGCAGAGAATGCATCCGGCCCGAGCGCTCGCCGGCAGTGTGCTGATGGGTGCGGGCATCGCGGGCATGCACTACATCGGCATGGACGCGATGCGTTTACCGGCTGTCACTCAGTTCAATCCCTTGCTCGTCGTCCTGTCCGTCCTCCTCGCCGTGCTCATTTCCCTCGGCGCACTCTCGATGGTCTTTCGGTTCCGCCACGAGACGAAGGGATTCGGTTGGGAAAAGCTGGCCGGAGCCGCTGTCCTGGGCGCGGCGATTCCCGTCATGCATTACACCGGCATGGCGGCCGCCAGCTTCACGCCTGCGAGCACGGCGCTGGATCTGTCACACGCCGTCGGCATCTCCACACTCGGCACGGCGGGAATCGCCGGGGTCACCTTCATCGTCCTCGGGCTGGCGCTGGTGACGTCTTCGGTGGATCGGCGCTTCGCCGAACAGAAGTTGCAGCGCAGCGAGGCGTACCTGGAGGAAGCGCAACGGCTCAGCCATACGGGGAGCTTCGGCTGGAAGCCCTCCACCGGCGAGATCCTCTGGTCCGACGAAACCTTTCGCATCTTTCAATTCGACCGAGCGACGAAGCCAACCGTCGAGCGCATCCTCCAACGCATTCATCCGGCGGACGCAGGACTGGTGCAGCAGATCACCGAGCGTGCGTCGCGGGATGGGAAGGATTGCGAGTATGAATGTCGCCTGGCGATGGCGGACGGTTCCATCAAACATATCCACGTCGTGGCGCATGTCGTGCGTGGTCGGTCGGGCGCCGTCGAGTTTGTGGGGGCGCTGACGGACATCACCGAGCGCAAGCACGCGGAGGAAGCGCTGCGCGAGGCGCAGGCGGACCTCGCGCACGTCAGCAGGGTGACCACCATGGGAGAGTTGACCGCCTCCCTGGCGCACGAAGTGAATCAACCGATCACTGCCGCCGTCACCGACGCCAATGCCTGCTTGCGCTGGCTGACGCGCGATGCCCCCGACGTTGAAGAGGCCCGCGCGGCTGCGGCGAGAATCGTCAAAGACGGGATGCGTGCGGCCGACATCGTCAGCCGGATCCGCCAGCTCTTCAAAAAGAGTACTCCGCCCCGAGAATGGGTCGATCTCAACGAAGTCATTCGGGAGATGGTCGTGCTCCTGCGGGGCGAGGCGACGCGCTACGCCATATCGGTTCGGACGGAGCTGGCCCCCGATCCTCCCCTGGTCATGGGAGATCGCGTCCTGCTCCAGCAGGTCATGATGAATCTCATGATGAACGGGACGGATGCGATGAAGGAGGTGGAGGGGACGCGCGAGCTGGCCATCAAGTCGCAGCGAGCGGACAAGGAGGAGTGTCGGGTGTCCGTGAGCGATACCGGCGTCGGCCTGCCCGTGCAGCAGGCGGACCAGATCTTCGACGCGTTCTTTACCACGAAGCCCCACGGGACCGGCATGGGGCTCACCATCAGCCGCTCGATCGTGGAATCGCACGGTGGTCGCTTGTGGGCTGGGAGCAACTCTCCGCGTGGCGCGAGTTTTTATTTCACGCTCCCGTCCAAAGCTCCCGCCTGACTCCACGCAGTTCTGCTCAACCATCCACACCAGCACCGCCATCGGGCGCGCAATACCGGGGCGGGCGGCTGGCATGGGGCGTGCAAGTATGGCGGCGCATGAAGACCGCAATGACGCTGAGCGGGGCGCGCCGGTGAGCGAGGTGCGCAACGGGATCCCCTACCGCCGCCTGGGACGCACGGGCGAAATGGTCTCGGCGATCGGCGTCGGCGGCTACCACCTCGGCCGGCAGGCTGACGAGCAGGAAACCATCCGGATCGTGCGCACCGCGGTCGACAATGGCGTCAACTTCCTCGACAACTGTTGGGACTACAACGGCGGCGCGAGCGAGCTGCGCATGGGAAAAGCGCTGCGCGACGGCTACCGCGACCAAGCGTTTCTCATGACCAAGATCGACGGCCGCAGCAAAGCGAGCGCCACGCAGCAGATCGAGGAATCGCTACGCCGGCTCCAGACCGACCGTATCGACCTCATGCAGTTCCACGAGGTGATCCGGATGACGGATCCGGAGCGCGTGTTCGGGCCGGACGGGGCGCTGGAAGCGGTCGTGGCGGCCCAGCGCGCGGGCAAGATCCGCTACATCGGTTTCACCGGTCACAAGAGTCCTGCCATCCATCTCCACATGCTGGAGATTGCCAGGCAGCACGGGTTCGCGTTCGACGCGGTCCAGATGCCGCTGAACGTGATGGACGCCCATTACGACAGCTTCGCGCGGCAGGTCGTTCCGGTCCTCGTGGCGCACGACATCGGCGTCCTGGGCATGAAGCCGATGGGCGATCCGTTCGTCCTGGTCAGCGGCACGGTGACCGCCATCGAATGCCTCCACTACGCCATGAACCTGCCGACGAGCGTCGTGATCACGGGTTGCGACTCGCTGCCGGTGCTCGAGCAGGCGCTGCGCGCCGCTCGCACCTTTCGTCCGCTGAGCGAAGCGGAAATGGCAGCGCTGCTCGCCCGGACGGCGCCGGCCGCGCAGGGCGGCAAGTACGAGCTGTACAAGACGACTCATCATTTCGATGGGACGCATGCCAATCCCCAGTGGTTGGGGTGAGCGCTATCGGTCAACCTCAATCGTCCTGCGGCGCGGGTGTCGTTCGGCACGCAGTTCTGCGCAGGGTTCCGCACGCGTGATCCGCTCGTACCCCGATCTCAGGGGAGGACGGTTGGCATACGGCGTGCTAATAGTCCATTACCAAAACCAGAATCGACGGGGGCCTACGATGCGTATCGGATTCATTGGACAGGGAGCGATGGGCAGCCGCATGGCGGCTCGCCTGGTCGCGGCCGGGCACGACCTGGTGGTGTACGACCGGTTTCGCGAGGCGACGCGCTCGCTCCAGCAGCGCGGCGCGGCCGTGGCTGCCAGCGCGAAGCAGCTGGCTGCCGGCGTCGAAATCGTCTTCTCCAGCGTCACGGACGACTCGGCGCTCGAGCAGGTGATGTTCGCGTCCGACGGCGTACTGGCCGGTGTGGCTCTCGGAACGATTGTCATCGACATGAGCACCGTGAGTCCACGCATGTCGCGACGGCTGCACGAAAGCGCACGCGCCAAGGGCGTGGCGGTGCTGGACGCACCTGTCTCGGGCAGCACGCCGCAGGCGGAGCAGGGGCAGCTCGTGATCTTCGTCGGCGGCGAAGAGGACGTGTACCAGAAGTGCCAGCCGATCCTGGCCGTGCTGGGGAGCAAGACACTCTACCTCGGGCCCGGTGGCTCCGGCACGACGATGAAGCTCTGTGCCAACACGCTGCTGGGCTTGGGCGTGCAGGCGCTGGCGGAGGCCTTCGCGCTCGGAGAGAAAGGCGGGCTGTCGCGCGAGCGACTCGCCGCGGTGTTGAGCGAAACCGCGGTCGTATCGCCGAGTCAGAAATCGAAGCTGGAAAACGCGCGCAAGGACGAGTACCCAGCGGCGTTCCCGCTCCGCCTGATGTTCAAGGATTTCGGGTTGATCGTGGAGACGGCCATGGAGCTGTCGGTGCCGATGCCCGCGACTGCCGCGGCGGTACAGGTCGCCGCCGCCGAGCATGCGCGACAGATGGCCGACCACAGTGACGAGGACTTTTCCGTGGTCGTCCGGGCGATGGAGCGGTTAGCCGGCGTCGCTTAGGGCACGCGCCGCCTGTCGCCGCGGCAGCGCGAAGGCCGCGACGAAGGTGACCGTCAGCAGCGCGACATTCCACAACAATGCATGATCCAGCGCTCGCCCGTATCCGCTCGAACCGGGATGCGGCCCGAGCGCCACGGCGAACACGCTGCCAATTACTGCCACTCCCAGCGCGAAGGAGAACTGCTGCAGCATCGTGACCACACCGGACGCAGAGCCCGCGTCGTGCGGTGGGACGTCGGCCAGAATGAAGTTGACGAGCGGTGCCTGCAGGCTGCCCTGGCCTAGGCCATAGATCAAGAGCGGCGCGATGTACGCTACGCCCGACGAATCGAGTGTCGGGCTGTGGACGACCACCATCAACGTCGCGAGCCCGGTGACCATGAGGCCGGCGCCGAGCTGCAGGATCTTCCGCCCGAGGCGCGGCGCGAGTCGGGCTGATGCAAGCGAGGCCGTCAGGAAGCCGAGCGCAAACGGGAGAAAGCGCAAGCCTGCGGCGCGCGGACTCAAGTCGAGCCCGCTTTGGAGATACTCGGCCAGCAAGACGAGGAACGGCGCGAGCACCGTAAAGAAGCTGAGCCCGACCCCCAGCCCGACCACGAACGATCGATGCCGAAACAGCGACAACACGACGAGGGGCGAGCCGTCCCGGTCCGTCTTGCGGCGCTCGTAGCGCGCGAAGACCACGAGCAGCACGGCTGCGCTCGCGAGCGAAGCCCAGGTCCAGGCCGGCCAGCCCGCAGCCGCGCCGCGGATGAGCGGGTAGAGGAGCAGCGCGAGGGCTGTCGACACGAGCGCAACCCCGACCAGATCGAGCTTGAGACCCGCCGGCGCGCGCGATTCCGGCACCAGCAACCACGCCAGCGTCAGAGCGATCGCACCAAACGGCAGATTGACGAGAAACACCGGCCGCCAGTCGAGACCGAACAGGTTGGCGCTCACCAGCAGGCCGCCGAGCAGCTGGCCGGCGATCATGCCGAATCCGATGGTCATGCCGTACAGCGCGTAGGCGCGACTCTGCTCGTGCGCGGTGAAGGTCACCTGGATGAACGACAGCGCCTGCGGCACCATGACGGCCGCGAACGCTCCCTGTAGAACGCGTGATGCGACGAGCGCCGCCGGCGATTGGGCGAAGCCACATAGCGCGGACGCGATGGTGAAGCCCGTCATGCCGATCATGTACATCCGCCGGCGACCGTACAGATCGCCGAGACGTCCGCCCGTGATCAGCAGGACGGCGAACGACAGCGCGTAGCCCGCGACGATCAGCTGGACCTCGCTGAAGTTCGTCCCCAGCCCGCGCTGAATCGACGGGATCGCGATCGTGACGATGTTGAAGTCGACGGAGGCGAGGAAGACCGCACACAGCATGACGGCCAGCGCCGACCAGTGTCGCGTATGCATGTCTGAGGATTGGTCAGTAGGTCTGCTCGACGAGATCCACATCGTCGAGCAACGCCGTGGCAATGGCGCGGACGCGCGCGGCGCTCTTCGCCGCCACGGCGCGGTCCAACTGAGTGAGCTGCTGCCGGACACGCCGGTCGAGAGTGGAGTCCTTGCCGGCGACATGCGTGCCCACGCCGGCGTAATTCGCGCGCAGCTCCTCAGCGGCGGCGGATGCATCCGGCCAACGCCCGGTCTCGGCGGCGTAAATCGCGTCCCGGCCTGCGACATCCAGATAACCGACTTGCGCCGGAACGATCACGTCGTACTTCGCCATAAAGCCGACGATCGCGCGGCTCAACCGATTCGCTGACTGCAGCGCTGGCGCTCGTTCCTGCCGCCCGAGCTGCGAGATCAGGGAATCGAGTGCCACTTCGTAGCCGGCAATTTCCCGCGCCGGCAGCACGCGTCGCAGCGCCACACGGTTCTTCTGGAGCTCGGCGACTCTCGTGTGCGCCATCGTCCAGTTTGGCGCGTCCAGGTCCGCCTGAATGTCTTCTGCCAGACCTTCGGCCACGACGAGCGACCGGGGTGGGGCGCCGGTTTGGGGCCCATCGGCGCTGGCGGTCGCGAGCGCGATGGCTGCGACTGCCGTCGCCAGGATGACAACGCCGATCTGTTGGACTCTCATAGGGCCTCCTGTAAAGGGCGATTCATGACCCCCCCCTTTCGCACGCGTCGTGCCAGACCCGGACAGCTTGTGTGAACCGAGCCGGCTGTCGGTTTCCACGCAATTCTGCTCGACGCGATGCAGCAGCGCCTCAATGCCCCAGAACTTTCCCCAGCGGCGCGAGCCGCGGCACCTGATCGCCGAGCGCTTTGAGTGTGGCGGCGATCGGGATCGCGAGGAACACGCCCGGGATACCCCAGATGAACCACCAAAACAACACGCAGACCATGACCGCGAGCGGGTTGAGCTTCAGCCGGCCGGCATAGACGAAGGGCGAGACCACGTTGTTCTGCAGCATCGTGATGGCGAAGTAGCCGAGCGGCGCCAGCAGCGCGTGGCCGATGCCGGCAAAGGTGGTGAGGCCGGTGATCGTGAGGAGGCCAAGCATGGTCGCGGCGCCGAGGTAGGGAATGAACTCTAGGGCGAACGTCACCAACCCCCACACCAGGGGGTCGGGCATCCCGATCGCCCACATGACGACTCCTACCGCGATGCCCTCGCAACAATTGATGAGCGACGACAGCGCCACGTAGCGCGCCACGATCGATTCCGTATCGGGCAGGAGCTCGCTCGCCGCCCGCCTCAGGCCTCCGGCCAGCATGAGGTAGAGCAGCACGAGGACCTCGGCCAGACCGAGTACAAACGCCGTCGCTCCGCCGAGGAGTCGAGCGAGCAGCGGCGGTCCGGGTGTCGCACCGGCGAGGGGTGGGGAAGTCTGCCGCGCATCCTGCGCGCCCACCGCCGCGTCAGTCAGGCGATCGATCGGGCGCACGATGTCGCTCAACTTCGTCCGTGCGTTGGCGAAGCTCGTGGGAGCTTTCTCGACCCACGTGGCAACGGGTCCGGAGAGCGACCACGCGGCCGTGAGCCCAACCGCAACTGCGCCGAGCACGATGATCGCGGCGCCGAGCGGCGTGGGGATGCGCAGCCGCTCGAGTCCGCGGACGAGCGGACGCAGCAGCGCATGGAGCGCGAGCGCCAGGGCGACCGGAATGAAGAACGTGCGCCCCACGTACAGGGCGCCGACCGTCAATATCGCGGCGATGACGGCGAGGGAGACTCCAGGCCGTAACAAACGTCGATCCTTCATGATCGCGCGGTCTTGCACGCGTCGTGCCACGCGAGCCCCAGCTGCACGACGGATGCGACTGCCTGTTTCCACGCAGTTCCGCTCGATTCCCTTCCGCTCACGACGGGCTGGGACGTAGAATCTCACGTGTGAGAGGGGAGAGGTACGATGCCGAAGCCGGACGCGACGGTCTTTGTGGTTGACGACGATGCGTCGGTCCGCGAGGCGCTCGGAGGTCTGGTGCGCTCGGCAGGGTTGGGCGTCGCGACTTATGCGACTGCGCAGGATTTCCTGGCGGGCGGGGGCCCGCGCGCGGATGGACCGAGCTGCCTCGTGCTGGATGTGCGGCTCCCTGGTCTCTCCGGCCTCGATCTCCAGACGCGCATGGCCGAGGTCAATCTCGAGATTCCGATCATTTTCATCACCGGTCATGGTGATGTGCCGACATCGGTGCGGGCCATGAAGGCGGGAGCGGTCGAGTTTCTGACCAAGCCGTTTGGGGACGACGATCTCCTGGCGGCGATTCACGAAGCCATCAAGCGCGACCGAGCCGCGCTGCGGCGGCACGCGGATCTGCAGGAGCTGCGCGAGCGCTATGGTGCCCTGACGCCGCGCGAGCGAGAAGTGATGGGGCGCGTCGTCGCCGGACTGCTCAACAAACAGGTCGCGGCCGAGCTGGGGACCAGCGAGATCACGGTCAAAGTGCACCGTGGCCATGTGATGAAGAAGATGCAGGCCCGCTCGCTCGCGGATCTGGTAAGAATGTCCGAAAGGCTGGGCCTCTATACGAAGGTATAGTAGATCACCCGCCTGCTCGCTCCCAGTTTTGGGTTCGTGGCTCACCCCTCTCCAGCTCTCGTTGCGGTCGTCGATGATGATGAATCGATCCGCGAATCATTGCGCGGCTTGATCCGCTCGATCGGACTCCGGGTGGAGACCTTCCCGTCGGCCGAAGCGTTCTCGCGCTCTGCGGCGCTCGGGAAGACAGACTGCCTGATTCTGGATGTCCGTATGCCCGGCATGAGTGGCCTCGAGCTGCAGCGTGAGCTCGCAACGGGCGAACACGACATTCCCATCATCTTCATCACAGCGCACGGATCCGACGAGGGTGTACGGGCGGGCGCGTTACGAGACGGCGCGGTCGCCTACTTGAGCAAGCCGTTCAGTGAGGACGCCCTGCTGGAAGCGGTCACTGCAGCGCTGAACGCGTAAGAACCGGAACGCGGGAGGGTCTTCCAATGAAGACGATCGATACCTCGGTGTACTTTGTCGATGACGATGCGTCGGTACGCGATGCGGTGAGCAGTCTCATTCGCTCGGCGGGATTCCGGGTGCGGACGTTCGAATCGGCGCACGAGTTTCTGGCCACTCCACGCGCGGAGGTCCCGAGTTGCCTGGTGCTGGATGTGCACCTCCCCGGACTGAACGGACTCGATCTGCAGCGCGAGCTCGCCAAGGCCGGTGTGCACATTCCGATCATCTTCCTCACCGGCCACGGTGACATTCCGACGTCGGTTCGCGCGATCAAAGCCGGCGCGCTCGAGTTCCTGACGAAGCCGTTTGCCGACGAGGATCTGCTGAACGCGATCCGCGACGGCATCGCCCAGGACCGAAGGTCGCGGGCGGTGCCGCAGCCGGCCGGCGTAATCGGCTCGTCGCGTCCGTGGCGGCAGGCGTTGGCACACGCTGCCAAAGTCGGTGCGACGGAGGCCACGGTCCTCCTCACCGGCGAGTCGGGGACCGGGAAAGAGGTCATCGCGCATCTGATTCACGATACTTCGAGGCGCGCCGGCGGACCGTTCGTGGCGCTCAACTGCGCCGCGCTCCCCGAAGCGCTGCTCGAGTCGGAGCTGTTCGGCTACGAGAAGGGGGCCTTCACCGGCGCCGTTGTGGCGCGCCCCGGGAGGGTCGAGCAGGCCGCCGGCGGCACCCTGTTCCTCGATGAAGTCGGCGAGATGACCCCAGCGGTGCAGGCAAAATTTCTCCGGGTGCTGCAGGAACGGGAGTTTCAGCGCCTCGGCGGCACGCGCGTGCAGAAGGCCAACGTGCGCGTGATCGCCGCGACAAACCGTGATCTCCACGCCGCACTCGGTCGCGGCGAACTCCGCGAGGACCTCTACTACCGGCTCCACGTCTTCAGCATCCGTCTGCCACCGCTCCGGGAGCGGCCGGAAGACATCCCGGCGTTGGTCGACCATTTTATCACGGCACTGGGCCCGGCGGTGTTGGGCCGGCCCGCGGCCGGCATCAGCCGCGAGGCGCACGAGCGGCTGCTGGCTCACTCCTGGCCGGGAAACGTGCGGGAGCTGCGCAACGCGGTGGAGCGGGCGCTCATTCTGTCCGACGGTGAGATGATCACGCCCGAGCATCTGCCCTCGCCGCCTGAAACTCCGCCCGAGGCCGCGCCGCGCGAGAGTCTCGATCTTGAGACGACGGAGCGCGAGCTCGTCGATCGGGCGCTGCGCCACGCCGGCCAGAACAAGGCGAAGGCTGCCCGGCTGCTCGGCCTCACGCGGACGAAGCTGTACACGCGGATGCAGCGGTTCGGGCTGTCGTAGGCCTGCGGACGTGTCCGCACTTCTGTCCAGTCCTCCACACTCTCCGGTCCCGAGCTAGTCCCCCACCATTGCTGCCGAGCGCCTGAACGCTCGGCAGCACAGTCACTTGGCGGACTGGCCGATGCCGTCCGTAGAAGAACGGCGCCCCAGCAGCTAGAGTAGCCGACCAACACGTTCGGGGCAGTCGGTTGTGAGTTCTGCTGTGGGCTTTTTGGGAAAAGAGGCGACCCCCTGAAGTCCCTTCAGGGGGTCGACGCGTCAAGAGTCCTGCTCCAACCTGCCTCCGAGCCCTGCTCAGCGACGCCTCTTCAATGGATGGTAATCTGCCCCGTCGTCAGCGTCTCCCTGGCTAGATCATAGTTGCCATTTCCGGGCGCAACATCCCCGGGTACACCATCGAACACGCCCAAGACGGTGAGCTGCAACGTGCCGACCCCCGGGCCACCGGGGGTGACCGTGACGACAAACGGGACGTCGCGGAAGATCGACTGCACGCCGGCGCCGAACGCGTTCAGCACCTTCACGGTGGCCGTGCCACTGAAGCTGTGCCCGTCGAGCGCCCCGCTCGTGACAGGCCCCTGCACGGCCATCAGGCGCAGTCCGAGGAAGTTCGCGTTGCCGGCCATGAGGCACGTGAAGTCTCCGTGCGCCGACCCGTTACCGGCGATCACTGCCGCGAAGCCGAAGTGCGACCCGTCGACGTCTCCATCGCCGTCGAGATCGGCGCCGAACGTCGTGGTGCCGCCGCCCGTTACCTGGACTGAATGCGGCGACGCCGCACCTGCGCGGTCGCTCGAGATAGCGGCGCGCGGAGCGAAAGCATCTCCCGGAGCGGCACACGCGGCGAGCCCGAGCGCCGCTGCCACTATTGCGGTGTAGTGCAGAGAGTGTTGCATGGTTTCTCCCTGGCGTTGACGGAGGCGGCTCGCGCCGCCCCCGTGGATGTGTGTCCTAATCGACCATGTGGAACGCCGTCCGGTTGGCATTTCCCGGAGGCGCCGGAGGTTCTTCGCGGTTCCAGTAGTCGACGAAACCTTTCGATGCAGTGACGCCTTCGAAGACGGCGTCGGGGGTTCCCACGAAATGGCAGCTCACCAGGAGTGTCCCCTCGCTGCCGTCCGAGTAGGCAACCCGGACCACGAGCAACCCGGATCCGGCGTCAGCTGAGTTGCCGATGTTGTCGTGCGGCAGGGGGAATGTGCCGGGAGCCACAGTGAAACTCACGCGGCCGGTCACCGTGTAGCTGCCACTTCCAGTCGACCCGCCACTCGCATCGAAGGTCTGCCACGTCCCACCACCGGTTGCGTCCTGTGGGTTTCCGGAGTTCGAGCGAAACGTGCCAGATCCAGTGAGCGTGATCTTCGAGCCATCGTTGGCGCGCGCCGAGGCGATTCCGCCGGCTGAGGCGGTGCCTGTGGCGAAATTGATGCTGACGATATCCCACCGCATGTGGTGGTTGCTGGCTGAGGCGCTGAAGTTTGGGGAGAGTCCGGCGGGCCTCGACGCCAGCAATGTCGAGGCTGGGGTTCCCTTCTCACATCCAAGGGCGAGGCTGATCAGCCCAACGCCCACGAGTCCTGCACTCAAGGTCCGCGCATTCATGGGTGATCCTCCGTCTGGCGTGTTTCTCCTATTGCGTCCGTTCAGTCAGTCTCAAGAAGGGTGTTCAGCTGCACAGGCGGGGCACGGGCTACGCAGCGGTAGACATGCCTTCGGGATCTAATGGGGGTTGGGAGAAGGGCGCGAACCGGCGTCGATACCGACTCCGGTATGGAGCCAGCGGGAAGGATCGCCGCACGACGCAGTGCTGTCACACCTTGAGACCTCGAAACGGTGACTACTTCCGGGCCTCACACCACAGCGGTGAAGAACGTAGCCGTGCGAGGACACGACGCAAGGTCAATCCGGTCCGGCACGAGAGATAAGGCCCGTCTGCGTCCCGTGCGTCTTGATCTGAGTTTCTTGCGACGCTCGGTTGATCTTCGGGTTTGTTGTCCAACGGGCTCTGCACCACAAGCGCGGCGCAGAGCCCGAAGCTCGAGACGGCGAGCAGGCTATTTCTTGCGGGTGCCCTTCACCGTGCCCTTTACGAGATCGCCGTTCGAGTAGCGTGCTTCGATCGTGCCCCAAACGGCGTCGTCCTTGAAATGCAGCGTCTCATGAGTGGTGACCGTCTGTCCCGGCCGCGCGACGCTCTCGAACGGTCCGGCCTCGGTGACGACGCTGTCGCCGCCCATCGCGGCCACGCGAGTCGGGATCGGGTCATGGCCCGCGAGGTGGGTCACCCAGCCGCTCGTATCGGCAGAGGCGGTCACCAGTGAGTTGACGACCGTGTCCTTGCCGGCGGCAGTCTTTACTGAGCTTTCGATCGCCCACGTCCCCGCGACTGCGGTCTTGGCGCTCGCTGCGGTCGGGTGCGCAGCGGGCGCGGCAGGCTTCGGCTTTGGCTGCGCAGTCGGTTGCTGCGCGACAGCGGTGGCGGCGAATCCCGTCAGGCAAACCGTGGAGAGGAGAATGACGGCGCGCATTGGTTGGTCCTCCAGCGGAAGCGTTGTAGCCGGACACATGCCACATACGAGCGCTCCGGCCAAGGCGGCTCTGGGCTATCAGTCGAAGGGGCGTATGTTAGCCGCAAATTGAGCCAAGCCGCAACGAGCCAAGTTGGAACGAGGATTCTACCGCACTCTCCCAGGGCCGCGACCTTCCAGCTTCCTTCCACCCGGCCAGGGCGGGACCGACGCTTAGCCGCCGATGCAGTCCCACACGAGCGGCCTTTCCAGCGCGATCCTGCCCTGCCCAGTCACCGTCAGATGCACGTTGTTTCTGAGGTGCAACTGGGCGCCGCTGGCATTCGTGTAGTACTCATTGGTGACCCCCTCAAACGACTCACCGGCACCGTGAACGTTGTCGTGGTACATCGGGTGCGTGCGTGCCGCGTCGATCATCCACACGGTCCCCGAGGTCTGACCCACCAGATGGATCGCCGGGTCGTAGGTAGCGAACGCCGTCACGTCCACGTTACCGGAACTGGCCGAGGTTGTGCGGACCGCGAGCGTGATGCGCCCGGTGAAGAGGAGGATCTCGCCGATCCTGGGGTTGGCGGTGCAATCGGAGGGATCGTCAACGAGATCGATGGTGTTCGTGACTTCGCTGCGGATCGCCTGGAACTCCGGCCCAATGACGTCCGGAGCCGCGGGCGTTCGCTCGCAGGCCACGAGCAACAGCGGCAGCAGCGTGAGTGGAACGGAGCGCATTCGGGTACCTCCATCGGAGGCGGGGACGTGGCGCCGAGGTCCGGTCCCGGAAGCCACCGTCCCCAGTCGATCGTTACGTGAGACGGACCGGCCGCCGCTGGTTGCTCACCGACTGGCTCAAATCGTTCTTGTTTGGCCTCGCACGCCGTGCCACCTTTTAATGACCGTCCGGTGTACCCGGGTCAGATTCTCACTGGAGGTCACATGGCATTCCCCAAAACCCTCTGCCGCTCCGCTCTCACCGTACTCGCGTTCGTCACGTTCGCCGCCTGTGAGCGGACGCCCCAACAGGCGACGGCGCCCACGGGCCCGCAGTTCTCGCGGACCGCCCCTGCGGAACAAGACCCACTGTTGGCCCGCGTGCTGCAGATCAATCAGCAACTCGCGGCGAGCGGGCAGCACGTCGCGATCGAGGCCCTGGACTTTTTCACGGTCGGGAATGGCCGGCCCGGCGTCCGGCTCCACCAGACGCCGTTTCGCTGGGTGCCCAATGATCCCCGCCGCCTCGCCGACGGCACGAACATCACCTACATCTTCGACCAGTCGGGAGGCCACACGGCCAGCGGTCTGACCGCCGCTCAAACCGAAGCGGCGGTGGACGCCGCATTGGCTACGTGGTCGAGTGATGACGCGCTGAAGAAGGTCGCGCTCGTGAAGCGGCCCGATCCCGGCACCGACATCACGATCTTCGACGCGTTCTTCGGGTTCGGCGGCTTCGGCGATCCGTTCGCCGCCGACATCGTCGATGCCGGTTTCTATCCCCGCGCGTTCTTCGAGGCGGTGGGCGGGCCCGGCGGCGGCCGCGGCATCCTGGCATTCTCGGTGTCGTTCATCTTCGTCGATGACAACGGCAATCCCACCGACATCAACGGGGACAACTACCTCGATACCGCTCTCAACGAAGTGTATTACAACAACACGTTCGGCGACCCGGCGAGCGACCGGGCGGGCAACCCGTGGAGGATCAACCAGCCGTTGCCGGCCATCGATGTGCAAACGGTCGCGCTGCACGAAAACGGCCACTCACTCGAGCTGGGCCACTTCGGGCCCCCCCCCGACGCGGTGATGAATCCGGTGTACGCAGGCATCCGTCATGCGCCGCTCCCCACGGACGATGCGGGGATGAACGCGGTGTGGCAGAGCTGGCCTAACCCGTAACGGCACGTGGGACCCGTCCCGATTGATTGAAGCGCAAGCCTCACAGTGACGGCGACTGTGGGGCTTGTGCTTTCCGCCGCGCGATCTTGAGCCTCCTCGTCTCGTCCGAGCAGTCGGTGGGGGAAATCGAGCGCCGGTTGCGGATACCGCAGCCGACCGTGTCCAAGCACCTGCGGGTGCTGCGCGAGGCGGGGTTCGTGGAAGCCACGGTGGACGCACAGCACCGTCTCTACCGATTGCGGCCGGAGCCGTTTCAGGAGGTGGATGCCTGGCTCGCGCCGTTCCGTCGGTTCTGGTCCCGTCACGTGGATGCGCTCGAGCGTCACCTCGACCGCCTGGACCAATTACCACCACCGAGCAAGAAAACACGGAGAAAACGATGAACGTGCTGTTGTGGATCATCCAGGTCGCGCTCGCCTTCCTCTACCTTTCGGGTGGGGCATACAAGGTGTTCAAGTTCGACGCGCTCGCGAATCACCTGCGCGCGCTCCCGCGCGGCGGATGGCGCACGCTCGGCGCGCTCGAGATGGTGGGTGCGATCCTGCTGGTCGTCCCGGCCGTGACCCCGCTCGCCGCCGCCGCGCTCGCGCTGGAGACCCTCGCCCTCGCCGGGCTGTACGCGCGGTATTCGCGGAAACTCGCTGCCACCAACCCGATGGTCTGGGCCGTGGTGATGGGGCTGCTGGTGGCTTTCGTTGCCTACGGGCGGTACGCGCTCAGGCCGCTGGCCTGACACCGCTCTAGGAGACGACGATGATCGATCGCGAGCAGTATATGCCTGGTCCGGCGACCGGGGCCCAGATACAAAAGAAGGACGGACAGATGTGGACGCTCATTCTCGTCAGAGAACTGCGTCACGCACCCGAGAAGGTCTGGCAGGCGCTCACCGACCCAGCGCACCTGCGCGAGTGGGCGCCCTTCGATGCCGATCGGAGCCTGGGTGCGGTTGGCACCAGAGTGAAGCTCACCACGGTCGGCGCGCCCAAACTGCACGTCACCGAAACAACGGTGACGCGAGCCGACGCCCCCAAGGTGCTCGAGTACAACTGGGGCGGTGGGGATGTGCGGTGGGAGCTCGAAGCCACGGGGGGCGGCACGCGCCTGACGTTGTGGAGCGATATCGATCGCCGCTTCATTGCCATGGGCGCAGCGGGCTGGCACATCTGCTTCGATGTGCTGGAGCGGCTGCTCGCCGGTCAGCCCATGGGACGCATCGTCGGCGCCCAAGTCATGAAGTTCGGCGGCTGGCAGCGGTTGAACGCGGAATACGCCAAGCAGTTCGGCCTTGAAACGAAAGGAAGCCTGCAATGAAAGGCACGCAGAAGGCCAAGAAGGTCAAGGGATTCACGGATGTGGAACGACAGGCCATCAAGGATCGCGTTCAAGAGCTGAAAGCGTCCAAGGAGGATGGGGACAGCGCCGTGCTCGCGAAGATCGCCACGATGAGAGAACCGGATCGCGCCATGGGCAAGCGGCTCCATGCCATCATCACGGCCAGCGCGCCGGCCCTCGCGCCGAGACTCTGGTACGGGATGCCCGCGTATACCAAGGACGGCAAGGTCGTCTGCTTTTTCCAAAGCGCGCAGAAATTCAAAACACGGTACGCGACGTTTGGCTTTAGTGACAAGGCAAACCTCGACGAGGGCCACATGTGGCCGACCGGCTTCGCGCTGAAGGAGTTGACCGCCGCCGAAGAGGCAAGGATCGGCGCGCTCGTGAAGAAAGCGGTGAGCTGAGATTGTTATCTCAGTGCCAGGTGAGGCATGACGGAGGATTCGTGGCGGCGCTGAGCCCCGCGCACGCCGTTAGCGCACTTTGCCCCGCGCAGCGACCTTCCAACCGCCTTCCACTCGGCCGCGGCGGCCGTACCAGATCTCGTCGTGCAGGTTCACCGTCGCGCACACATGACTCGGCACCACCCAGACTTTCTCTCCAACGCGGGCTGGGGGTGTCGTTCCCCCTCTCCCCGAAGGGGAGAGGGGGTCAGGAGGTGAGGGCTCCACGTAGCCGTGCTCCTCATTCATCTTGCGCATCGTCCAGGGGCGCCCGATGAAATGGCCGAACGTTCCGACACCAACCGTCTGATCGCTCGAGAACGTCTTTGAGCCGGCGTCGATCACGCATTGGCCCGGCACGGCGGTGCTCACGACCGTCGTGAGCACGCGCAGCGCGCAGTCCGCCTCGGAGCAGACCTTCGCCTGGAGGCTGCTCGCGTCATAGAAGACGTAGGTGCCTGGCCGGATCTCGGTGGTCTCGGGAATCAGCGGTGTCTTCGACGCGCCCGGCGTCGAGCCGCCAGACACAATCTTCGTCTCGAAGCCCGCTCGGGCGAGCGCAGCAAGAACGGCGTCGATTTTGACGCACGCTGCTCGGAAGCCCGCTTCGTCCAGCCATGACGGCCAATAGAAGACCCCCTGGAAATCCGAGCACGCCTGCGCGATCTCGACGGCTTGTTCGGGTGACTGCGCGCCACAGCGGCCCACGCCGACGTCGATCTCCACCAGCGTTGCGATTCCGTGGAGGTCACGCGCGACGTCCACCGAATCGACCGCCACCTTCACGCGGCGCGCCTTTGCCAGCTCCTTCAAACGGGGCACCTTCGGCTTCTGCAGAGGGTAGGCGACGAGCACATCGTCGCCTGGCAACACCTCCGCCTCGCCCAATTTGGCGACCGTGATCCCGATCGCGCCGGCATCGAGCTGCATCCGCGCGATCTCCGGGATCTTGTGCGTCTTCACGTGCGGCCGGAGCGCGACGCCCCACGCGCGGCATTGCTCCTGCATCCGCGCGATGTTGCGCTCGAGCGCGTCGAGATCGACGTATAGGGCAGGGGTGTCGAGGTCGAGCGCGTCCACTATCCCGCTTTCTTCGCGATGCACTCGATCTCGACGGCGATGCCGCCCGGCAGCGCGCCCGCCTGAATCGTGGTGCGCGCGGGAAACGGTGCCGAGAAGTATGTCGCGTACACTTCGTTCATCGCCGCGAAGTCCTTGATGTCGCGTAGATACACGTTGCACTTGACGACATGGTCAAGTGACGAGCCCGCCGCCTGGAGAATCGCCCGCAGGTTCTCGAACACCCGCTTCGTTTCCGACCGCGCGTCGCCGAGCTCCAGCGCCCCGGTGAGCGGATTGATCGGGCCCTGTCCGGCCACGAAAATGAAATCTCCCTCGACGATCGCCTGCGAATACGGCCCCACGGGCTTCGGCGCGGTGTCGGTCACAATGGCTTTTCTCAAGCGGTCCTCTTCACTCGCTTCCACAGGTAATGAACGGGGAATCCTGCCACCGCAATGCCGAGACCATAGAGCGGCGCAAAGTTGCCCACCTGAATCTGCCCCCAGACGATGGCCGACAGCCCTATGACGGTGCCCACCAGGAAGAGCACCGGCACCCAAGGGTAGGCCGGTATGCGGAACGGCCTCGGCGCGTCCGGCATCTTCCGTCGCAGCACGAACACCGCTCCGACCGCGAAGAGCAACGCGGCCCATTCGACGACCACGAAGTAGGTGATCAGCGCATCGTAATCCCTGAGGATGAGGACCATGACGATCCCGACCACGCTCTGAATCAGCACTGCCAGCCACGGCGTGCCCCAGCGCGGATGCGTTTTTCCGAGGAATGCGAACGTCAGTCCGTCGCGCGCCATGGCGTAGGCGACCCGCGGCTTGGCGAGCACATTGCCGTTGAGCGCACCGAAGATGCTCGTCATGATCGCGAGCATGATGAGGATGCCACCGGCGGGCCCCGCAATCGCCGTCATGACCGTCCGCGCGATCGCTTCCTTTTGCTGCGCCATGACGCCGACCGGCATCGTGTACAGGTATGCGATATTCGCGCCGACGTACAGCGTGACGATGATCAGCATCCCTACAATGATGATCCGCTTCATCAGGCGCTCGGGTGCCACGACCTCCCCCGCGATCATGCTCACGGCTACCCAGCCGTCGTAAGTCCAGATGACCGCTGCGACCGCGCGCGCCAGTCCGCTGCCCTGCACAGCGCCGCCCTCGGTAATGTTGGAAAGGCTGCCGTCCCCGAGCAGAAATGCGCCGAGGATGATCGCCGCCAGCGCGGTGACCTTCACCAGAGTGGTCACTTCGCTTACGGCGGCGCCGACGCGTGCGCCCAGCACGTTGGCGAACGTGAGGATGATGATGGCGGCGATCGCGACCAGTTGGACGGTCCTCGTGCCTGACGACATGCCGAGCAGGTTGAGCAGGAATTCCGCAAACACGACCCCGAGGGCGGCGATGGTGGTGGGCGTCGTGATCAGCACGTAGAGCCAGCCGAAGACGAACGCGGCGGCATCGCCGTAGGCCTCGCGCAGGAACACGTACACGCCGCCCGCCTGCGGCAGCATCGTGCTCAGCTCCGCCACCGCCAGCGCGCCGCAGATGCTGATCAGACCGAAGGCCGTCCACAGTCCCATGATGACGAGCGGATTGGGGACGAGCCCGGCGATGGTGGGGGGTGTGCGGAAGATTCCGCTCCCGATGGTGATGCCGACGATCAGCGCCGTTCCGCCGGCGAGCCCGATGACTCGCCGGAGATCCTGCGGCGGTGACTGAATCATTTCCGCGACTTCGTCCTGAGCTCCTCGAACCAATTCTCAACGACGATCAGCTTGTCGGGTGTGCCGGCCCGGATCATTAAGAAGCGCCGGTCGTCTGGGGCCACAGCATACTGCGGACCGAATCGGAGAGACGTGAATCCCGCGGCTGGAAAAAGTGCTGCTGACCGGCCGAGCGAGAATCGCGGATTGGTATTTATTGCGACGGCCACCAGGTCTCCGGAGGCGGCGCGATAGAACAACTCACTTCCGCGATGGGACCAGAGCGGCTCCGTTCCCCCGCCCGCCGAAATCGCCCACTTTCCCGCGCTGGTGTTTGGAAATGGCACCACGTAGATCTCGTCCGCGCCGGTCTCGTTCGAGACATACGCCAGCCATCGTCCGTTGGGTGAAAGGGCTGGAGACACTTCGGTGAATGTGGTCGCCACAACGGGCACCGGCGCTGTATCGATTCCCGGCCGGATCGCAAGAATGTCACCCGAACCCGGCGACGATACGTCGGTCCGGGAGATCAGCCATTTCCCATCGGGAGACCAGCCCGCGTTGTACAAGTTCCGCTTCTCACGAAGCTGCATCACTGCCGGTGCGCCGCCATCGGCCCGCTCGGTCAACAGATCAGTTGCGCCCGTCGCGGGGGCTGAAGAGAACGTCACGGATCTGCCGTCCGGTGTCCACGCGGGGCCAAAATTGTCGTTTCCCTCGAGCGTCAACTTGATGCCAGGCCCTCGGTCCAGCCGCTTGATCCAGATATTAAGGGGCTCAGCATTGGCGACCCTCGCTACGGCGAGCCGCTTGCCGTCCGGTGAGAGGGCTGGGAAGCCCAAATAGTCGCTCGGCCATTCAGGATCGACCACCTGTGCTCTGCCGTCGCGCGTTACCCACACGAGCTCCTGCTTACCCTGTCCCGCGCCAGTCGCGTATACCAGCGTCCCTGTCGCTGAAACCGCGAGGTCAGCCGAGCCGCCCAAGAGTCCCAATCGCATGCCTTCGCTGAGCACGGTCGGCTCGCCCGTAACTTTCATGGAGCTCTGATCGAAGGGCACGACCATCAAGGTTTTGTTTCCCGTCACGTACAGGAGGTGGCCAGACGACGCGTAGCGCGCGTACATCGCGTCGTCCACGATCACCCGGTGCTTCCCTGACGGGATGTCGGCCACAGCGATCGCATACGAGGTCCTGCCTTTTGCTCCGTTCTTTGCCGAGAACCTGATCGTAAACAGCACGCCCTTTCCGTTGGGCAGCACGTCCGGCCATGTGTGATCGAACTCGCCGCTCGCGGTGTCCAGCACAGTAAACCAGCTCGGCTTTGCCCCTGGCTTCGCTTCAACCCGGAGCAGGCCCCCCCCGTTAGTGTTCGCGTCAACGTAAATGAATCCATCTGGTCCCCATGACGCGCCCGCCGTTCCTGTGAGGAGCGTGTCCGTCACGGTGATCGGCGGCGCTCCGTTGATCGACGCGATCTGAACGTCCTTCACCCTGAGGAAGCCGACCTTGCTACCATCCGGTGAGAAGAACGGTGTACTCGCGCCTTCGGTCCCCGGCACCGCGATCGCATGGAGCTGGTTGCGAGCCCGTATCAAGAGCTGCGATCGGGGACCGCCGATGTACGCCAGTCGCGATCCATCAGGCGAGATGGCAACGCGTCCCGACCAGGGCGCACCCGGAGCCATCGCCTCGGTCGAGTCCATCGCTAGGGTGGATCGCACTACCTGCTTCGCCGGTGCCGGACGCAGCCAACCCCAGATCGCGCCAGCAGAAATCAGCATGGCGAGCGCGATCACGGCATACAGCACCGTCCTGTCGCGACGGCTACGCTCTTTGACTTTTGGCGTCGATGCGGCGACGGACGCCGTGACCGATGGATTGTCCGGAGCCGCGGAGCGATGCCTCGGCGCTGCGGCCTCGCTGATCGCCTGACGGCTCAGAGTCGCTGCGAGATCTGCGATCTCGGAATCCGGCTCCATCTCGAGCTCTTGTCGCACCAGCTCCTGGTACAGGCGCGCGTGTTTTACCGCGCCGGCGCGGTCGCCGGCGGCGGCGAGAGCGAGCATGAGCTTCTTCGTCGCGCCAGCTGAAAGCGGATCGGAGTTGGCAAGCTTGCGCCACCAGGTCACGCTCTGCGAATGGTCGCCTGCCTCCGCCGAACTGTTGGCAAGGAATTCGATCGCCTTTTGATACTCGAGTCGCAGTCGCGATCGGTTTGACTCTATCCACGAGTCGAGCTCGTGGCTGTCTGCAAAATGAAATCCGTCCAGGAGCGGCCCCTTATAGTGGCCGACCGCCGCTGTCCACTGACTGGCCCGAATCGCTTGCTCGAACTCCCATACGTCAACCCGCACCAATTCCGGATTGAGCCGCAGCTCTCGAGCTGTCGCGAGGATGACATCGCTGCCCAGCGCATGTCGGATCGCGTAGACCGTCTGATCGAGCGCGTGCTGTGCCCGCGCGCCGGAGCTTTCCGGCCAGAGGTAGGCCTCGATCCGGTCGCGCGAGAGACCCTGCCTACCGGCTAGTCCCAGGATCGCAAGCAGGCCCAATGGCCTCTTTTGTTGCGCGGCGAGGGGGATCGGGCCAGTCTCGTTCCGCAGGGACAGCGTTCCCAGAAGCTCGAGGATCGACATTTTCCGGCTACGCGAGCTCTGTGAGTTTTATCTGATGTTCTGCTGAGGGGGACGGCCTATCATGGAAGGCTGTGTCCGCCCGGTCAAGCGCGAACGCGTCCCCGGTAGCCAATCTCAGTTGAACGGAGGCTCAGATGATCCGCCGCAAACTTCTCATCGCCACCGCCATCGCCGCCTGTGTCGTCGCCACCGCTTGCGCGGACACGACGGCTCCGGCCGAGATGCGACCCTCGTTCGATGCGGCTTCGAGACCGTGCCCAGCCCCAGGCACCGGGTTGCCGGGAGCTCTCAACATGGTGCATGACGCCACGATGCTCACCATTCCGATGGCCCGCAATGCAGATCAGGGAAACGCCGGTATGTTCCACGCAGTGGACGTCTCAGGCTGTTCACCATGATCCACCGCAAACTTCTCATCGCCACCGCGATCCTCGCCTCTGCGGTCACCACCGCCTGCTCGGACATGACGGCCCCCAAGAACGACCCGGGGGTTTTGACAGCAGTGGCCAGGGGCGCCACGGTGGTGGCGACCATCAACGGGGGTGGCACGGCGGAGATGCAACTCCCAGGGCTCGCAGCAGGGAGAACCGCG
>Ga0209377_1000435_pt1 | contig 27762 bp, 28 predicted proteins | sample GraSoiAngelo_141_FD_185898 | JGI IMG/M metagenome (GOLD analysis project Ga0209377, IMG submission 185898) | Grasslands soil microbial communities from the Angelo Coastal Reserve, California, USA - 14_0929_12_40cm (SPAdes) (version 2) | ecosystem: Environmental > Terrestrial > Soil > Grasslands ...
ATCCTTTTGTCGGCGTGACCGGAGCGCGAGGAGAAATCTGGGCGTTCGGATTACGTAATCCATTCCGGAACAGCTTCGACCGCCAGACCGGCAGGATGTTCATCGGGGATGTCGGGCAAAGCACCCGCGAGGAGATCGACGTGCAACAACCAACGAATCCCGGTGGCGGCGAAAATTACGGCTGGCGTGTTCGCGAAGGAAGCATACAAAATCCTGCCTTTCCTGGCACCCCCCCGCCACCGGGCGCGGTCGATCCGATATTTGATTATCCACGGACGGTCGGTCGGACAGTGATCGGGGGTTATGTCTATCGCGGCCAGCGGATCCCGAATTTGCGTGGGGTTTATATGTTTGCCGATTACCTCGGTCCGGAATCGGGTCCGGGCAATGGTCAAATATTCACTCTGAATTACAACGGCGCCATTGCTTCAAACTTCGAGAACATTACCGCGCAGCTTTTTCCGACGAGAGCCGGCGGCTTTACGCTGAGACATCCCTCCTCTCTAGGCGAAGATTCGAATGGCGAGCTTTACATTACCGACTACGCCAACGGGAGCGTCTTCAAAATCGTGGCGTTGCCCGTGAAGAGCGATTTCAACGGCGACGGTAAGGCGGACATTCTTTGGCAAAACAGCTCTACTGGGCAGCGCTTGATCTGGCTCATGAACGGCGCCGCGCGTACCTCCGCTGTGAGTTTGGGATTCGTGGCGACATCGTGGAGCATCGCGGGTTCGAGCGACTTTAACGGGGACGGCAAGGCGGACATTCTTTGGCAAAATAGCTCTACTGGGCAGCGCTTGATCTGGATCATGAACGGTATCACGCATACATCCACTGTTAGTTTGGGAACCGTGGGGACATCGTGGAGCATCGCTGGTTCCAGCGACTTTAACGGGGACGGCAAGGCGGACATCCTTTGGCAGAACAACTCTACTGGGCAGCGCGTTATTTGGCTCATGAATGGTACCACGCATACATCCACTGTTAGTTTAGGAACGGTGGCGACAGCGTGGAGCATCGCCGGTTCGAGCGATTTTAACGGGGACGGCAAACCGGACATTCTTTGGCAGAACAACTCCACTGGGCAGCGCGTTATCTGGCTCATGAATGGCACCACGCGTAACTCCAGTGTGAGTTTGGGATTCGTGGCGACATCGTGGAGCATCGCGGGTTCAGGCGATTTCAACGGGGACGGCAAGGCGGACATTCTTTGGCAAAACAGCTCTACTGGCCAGCGCGTTATCTGGCTCATGAATGGCACCGCGCGTACCTCCAGTGTGAGTTTGGGATTCGTGGCGACATCGTGGAGCATCGGAAATTATTGACCGCCAGCACCACTGACATGTTACGCGTACGCGCGCGCGCGAGAGGGCTACCTTACAGAAATTGATGGCGATTGCTCGGGGGTGCGCTTTTCCGAATTGGCATCGCCGTTCCAGACCCCCAGCGCATCGGAGAGAGTTAAGGCTTGACAGATTGACCGAATTTTTTCAAAACTCCGCGCCGTCAGAACAGATCTGAATTAGGTGAAACTGAACATCTGGCCTCAATCTCCCCGATAAGCCAATCGGGGATGACTTACCCCACAAGATCGGGTTTCTCCCCGATAGGCACAGCACGTCTATCGATTTATTATTCTTGCCATGAAAACAATAACTAAATCTATTTATCTCACGTTCGCGTCGGTCGCGCTGGCGTGTTTTGCGCTCTTGCCAAGGGCACAAGCAGCTACGCCGGAGCTTTTGCCGGCGCCGGCACCCGATGGATTCTATAACGGCTTCAACACCGCTGAGGGATTTAATGCCCTCTTCAGCCTTACTACGGGCACGTTCAACACGGCTCTCGGCTTTAAGGCGCTCCGGGCGGACACCAGTGGCGGTAGCAACACGGCGGTGGGTGCTCAGGCACTCTTGAGCAATAACACCGGCGGCTACAACACGGCGGTAGGAGAAAATGCCCTCGTCTTCAACACCGGCGGTAGCTTCAACATGGCCTTGGGGCAGGGAGCCCTTGCCAACAACCTCACAGGCAATAGCAACACGGCCATGGGTTTCCAAGCGCTTAATCACAGCACCGTCAGTCAAAACACGGCCGTTGGCTATCAAGCGCTCTTTTTTGACACTACCGGGGGCACTCTCGCCGGGACCTTCGGCTCGAACCAAGACGTCGGTCCTAACACGGCCATCGGTGCTCTAGCGCTGGTAAGCGACACCACCAGTAGTGCCAATACGGCTGTCGGTTATGCGGCCCTTGCTAACATCACCGTTGGCCTTACGGATTTTCCGGTCACCGGACAATCTCTCGGTGGTTACAACACGGCCGTGGGTTTTAAGGCGCTTACTAGCGCCACCAGCGCCGGCCAAATGAATGACGCGTTTGGCTATGAAGCACTTGCTCATTTGACAAGCGGTGCTAGCAACGTAGGCGTCGGTTTCGCAGCGCTCTACAGCACCACTATTGGCGGCGGGAATACGGCTGTCGGTCTCGACGCCGGGTTTAGTACCACCGGCTTCACCAATACGGCTGTCGGTGTTTTGGCCGGTGCCGACATCACATCGGGCAGTTGGAATATCGATATCGGCGCACTTGTCGGCGGTGCTGCTACCGACGACCACGTCACCCGCATTGGCCTAGCAACTGGCACAGACAAACAGACCGCCTGCTTTATCGGCGGCATTGTCGGAGTTACACCCAGCGGGGCAACTGCGGGTGTGGTGATTAACGCCAACGGTCAGCTCGGCTCGGCAGCCCCTTCCTCGCGTCGGTTTAAGACGGACATTAAACCGATGGACAAGACAAGCGAAGCGATCCTGGCATTCAAGCCGGTCACCTTCCACTACAAGACCGATACCGCCACGCCGCAATTTGGTCTAATTGCCGAAGATGTCGCTGAGGTAAATCCAGACTTGATCATGCGCGATGAGAAGGGCGAAATCTTGGGTGTGCGCTACGAAGCAGTCAACGCGATGATGCTCAACGAGTTCCTCAAAGAGCATCGCAAAGTGCAGGAACAAGAAGCGAGGATCACCCAACTAAACTCAACCGTTGAAAAGCAGGAAGCGACCATCGCGCAACAGCAGAAAGATTCTCAGTCAACTGCTGCGCAGCAGCAGAGGGAAATTAAAGCCCTCACCGCAAGCCTGAAGGAGCAAGCAGCGCAAATCCAGAAAGTGAGCGCAGAGATCGAGGTGAATAAACCTGCGCCCCAAACGGTCCTCAACAATCAGTAAAGCTAGCCTAAGTTTTACTCGATGAGTTTAGCGGCGCTCGCCGCGGCGAGCGCCACTACAGCTTCAATTTCAGCGGAGGAGCGGTGTAGCCCGGGATTGAACCCAATGTTCGCTGCCTTTCTTCCCTCCTAGAATTTGACGGACACCTGGGTTCTGAATTTTTTCCTTTGACAGATCATCGGGATTTTTTCAAAACTCGGCGTCGTTAAACGGATCTGAATCAGGCGGAGGACAGTTCCCCGCTAGGTTCTTCGCCCCTTCCGGACCCGCAATCGCAGAATCAACTCAGCGGGGAAAAGGAAAGGAAGAACCCATGAACCCATTGATTCAACTCAAAAAATCAACTCCACTATTTCTGATCCCGCTCGTGCTGGCCTGCTTTGCGCTTTCACCGAGAGCGCAAGCAGTGACCCCGGCACCGGACGGAGGCTATCCAGGCTTCAACACGGCTGAGGGGTTTAATGCCCTGCTAAGCCTTACCAGTGGCCAACTCAATACGGCTTTCGGCTTTGCCGCGCTCAAGTCCGACACCACCGGCGGCTTCAACACGGCCGTAGGCGGTCAGGCTCTCAAGTCTAACACCGGCAGCGGTAACACAGCGGTAGGTGCTAATGCCCTTGCCAGCAACATCTCGGGCTTCGAGAACGTGGCCGTTGGACTGGGAGCGCTTGCGGGCAACCTCATAGGCAGTGCCAACGTGGCCATGGGTTTCCAAGCGCTCAATGCCAACACCGCCTTTAACAACGTGGCTGTTGGCGATCAAGCGCTAAGATTCAACTCCACTGGTTTTTACAACGTGGCTGTTGGCTCTGTAGCGCTAGTAAATAACACCACCGGCAATCGCAACACGGCCATCGGCGGCTCGGCGCTCGTGATCAACGACACTGGCGCGCTCAACACGGCCGTTGGTGTTGAAGCGCTCTTTAGCAACAACGGAACTAACAACATCGCTTTGGGCTTTAGAGCCGGTTCTAATCTCACCGCGGGCAATAATAATATCGATATCGGCAACGCCGGTGTTGCTGCCGAGTCCGCCACTATCCGCATCGGATCATTTCAGACTAGAACTTTCATCGCCGGGATTCGCGGGAGGACAACGGGATTCGCAAATGCCGTACCGGTCCTAATAGACTCCAACGGTCAGCTTGGTACGGCCAGTTCTTCGCGGCGCTTTAAGGAGGGGATTAAACCGATTGACCAAACCAGCGAGGCCATCCTGGCACTTAAACCGGTGACGTTTCACTACAAGAGCGATGCGACCAACACGCCGCAGTTTGGTTTGATCGCCGAAGAAGTAGCGAAAGTGAATCCGGACCTTGTGGTGCGCGATGAGAACGGTGAAATCTATACCGTTCGCTACGACGCCGTGAACGCGATGTTGCTCAACGAGTTCCTCAAAGAGCATCGCAAAGTGCAGGAACAAGAAGCGAGGATTACCCAACTAAATTCGACCGTTGAAAAGCAGCAAGCGACGATCGCGCAACAGCAGAAAGATTCTCAGTCAACTGCCGCGGAGCAGCAGAGGGAAATTAAAGCCCTCGCCGCAAGCCTGAAAGAGCAAGCAGCGCAAATCCAGAAAGTGAACGCACAGATTGAGCTGCAAAGCGTGCCACCATCAACGGTTGTCAACAATCCGTAAAGCTACAGTAACGGTAGGGGCGGTTCACCGAACCGCCTAGGGGGCGATTGAGTCAATCGCCCCTACCTGCGCATGGTTCAGTGCGACAAGCCGCGCTCGCCGAGCCAGGGGAAATGCCGGCGGATGCGCGCGACGCGTTTAAGTCCGAATGGCTCGATAGCTTTGCTTTGAATGTGCGTGATGGCTTCGTCCACTGAATCGGTGGCGTAGATCAGGCTTAGATCGGAAGCGCTAATCGTTCCTCGCTGCGCCATTTTATCGATGAAACCGATCAGTTCCTTCCAGTAATCGGTTCCCATGATCACGATCGGGAAGTTTTTGATCTTCCCGGTTTGAATGAGTGTGACCGCTTCGAATAACTCATCGAGCGTGCCTGCGCCGCCAGGCATGACAACAAAGGCATACGAATACTTCACCAGGAGCGCTTTGCGGACGAAGAAGTAATGCATCCGCACGCAGCGATCGAGGTACGCGTTTGCGGCTTGCTCGGACGCAAGCTCGATATTGCAGCCAACGGAGCGGCCGCCGACTTCTTTCGCGCCGCGGTTTGCCGCTTCCATTATGCCGGGACCGCCACCAGTCATCACTGTGAATCCGAGACGTGCAATCGCCGCGCCCATTTTTCGAGCTAACTCGTAATGCCGATCGTCGAGTTTGATGCGAGACGAGCCGAAGACAGTTGCGCATGGACCTACGAAATGGAGAGTTCGAAAGCCTCGCAAAAAATCGCGCATCACGCGCAAGAGAGTGAAAAACTCGGCGAAACGGGAGCGCGCTCCCTCGAGGAAAATTTGATCCGCGCGTCCTGAAGACGCGGCGGAACTGGAAGGGTCTAGCGGTCGCATTATCGTTCTCTGTTCTCGATACGCTGAAGCGCAGAGTGCAAACGATCTAGAAATGGCATTTGTGCCGGATTCATTTTTCGCCGCGCGGTTTCCTCCGCGAAAAATTCTACCCGATCGATCTCCGGAAACTGCTTCACTTTCCCTGTGCGCGGCGGCCATTCTATTTCGAACGTGTTCGATTTGAGTTGGAAAGACTCAGGCAAATCGCCTTCAAAAGCCCAGGCGTGAACGGTCTTGCCGCCACGCTGCTTGATCGATCCAAGCTCAATCCACCTTCCGCGCGGCCGGATTCCGAGTTCTTCCTCAAATTCGATTTGCGCGCGTGCAAGCAAATCTTCGCCAGGCAGAACTTCACCTTTCGGGATTGTCCACGCGCCCTCGTCTTTCCTGGCAAAGAATGGTCCGCCGGGATGGACAAGCAGCACTTCCAACGCGTCGCCTTTGCAGCGAAACATCAGTAGTCCCCCGCTAACGCGACTTCGCGAAGATTTCTTTGCGTGGTCTGGCGACAAAGGACTGCGAATCACGTTCCTTCTGGCCGTGGGCGCTCTCCGCCGGCAATGGATTCGCGCATCGAAGTATCTGCCTGAACATTTTTCATTCGCACATAATCCATTATCCCGAGGTTCCCTGAGCGGAATGCGTCCGCCATCGCTTGCGGCACGAGTGCTTCGGCCTCGACGACTTTTGCACGCATCTCTTGCGTCCTGGCACGCATCTCTTGCTCTACGGCCACCGCGGCTGCCCTACGTACCTCGGCTTTCGCTTGCGCGACGCGCTTGTCTGCCTCGGCCTGTTCGGTCTGCAATTTCGCCCCGATATTATCGCCGACATCCACGTCGGCGATGTCGATGGAGAGAATTTCAAACGCTGTATTGCTGTCCAGACCCTTGGCGAGCACCGTCTTCGAAATCCGATCGGGGTTTTCTAGCACTTCCTTGTAGGAATGGGCGGAACCAATTGCGCTCACGATGCCTTCGCCGACGCGGGCGATGATCGTCTCTTCAGTTGCGCCGCCAACGAAGCGATCGAGATGCGACCGCACCGTAACACGCGCTTTCACTTTTACGCCGATGCCATCCTGCGCGACGCCATCAATCGTTGTGCGGCCCATGGCAGGATTAGGCGCGTCAATGACCTTGGGATTAATGCTTGTGCGCACGGCTTCCAGCACCGTCTTGCCGGTGCCTTTTGTGGCCAGGTCGATAGCACAGGCCCGGTTGAAATCGAGCGAAATGCCTGCCTTATCAGCGGCGATTAAGGCTAGAACCACATGGCTGACGTCGCCGCCTGCCAGATAATGTGCTTCCAGCGGATCGCTGCGGACATCCAGACCCGCTTTCACTGCCGTGATGCGATTATCGACAATCAAGCCGACTGGGACTTTTCGCAGTCGCATCCCAATCATTTTCCCGAGGCTGACCGGCGCATTTGCGATTCGCGCCCGGAGCCAGAGACCGAAAAAATTGAAAAGAACAATCGCGAGCACGAACGCGAATAGCGCCAGCACCGCGATCCCGATGAGATAAAGCGATTCCATGACGCTCGAATCCTATCGGAAGCGCAACAGGGCGCAAAGGTCTAATTGCTGGTGGTGGCGCCGCCACGCTGCGGCGTCCGGACAGCGCAGCGCGCTGTCCCTACCGGCCGAGAGCATGTTCGCGCGGTCGCAACGAGCCACTTTATGAGGGGCGGGACTTGAACCCGCATGCCTTTCGGCATACGCCCCTCAAACGTACGTGTCTGCCATTCCACCACCCGAGCTTATTGCGAGCGAGCGTGAAAACTTTCCGCAGACCGGGGCACCTCGCAAGTTTCCTTTGCTGTTCTTATTCACGCTCTTGCTCGCCTGCCGCGCGACGAATGATGGTAGGGTCGGCGCGCTGCGCCGACCGGACGCCGCAGCGCGGCGTCCCTACCCTTCCACGGTACGAACGGACGCGAATGAAATCCGCATGATCTGCGATTAACTTCTCGAACCGAGCATGAGCATGATCACGGCAACAAGCACGAACCAAGAATGGGTCAAAGTCGATCTTCATATCCATACGCTGGATGATCCTAAAGACGCGGTCGATTATTCCGCGCACGAATTGCTGGAACGCGCGCGCGCTCTCGGATTTCGCGTTCTCGCGATCACGCTGCATGACGCGGTCTTCGATCGACAAGAAGTGTTCGCCGATGCGGCAGCAATGGGCATTCTCCTTATTCCCGCGGCAGAGGTGCGCCTGTGCGGCGCCCATGTCCTTGTGCTCAATGTGACTGGCGAAGAGATTGCCAGGCTGAAGGATTTTGATGATCTGCGGGAACTGCGAGCGCGACGTGGCAGCTCTGTTTTCATCATTGCGCCGCATCCGTTCTACGTTTTTGGCAGCTCAATTGGCGCCCGGCTGTTGGAAGAAATAGATTGTTTCGATGCGATTGAGCTTTGCCATTTTCACAAGGGTCTCTTCAACCCAAATCGACGGGCGGCAAAAGTGGCGACGCGCTTTAACAAACCGTTGGTCGCCACATCCGATGCACACCGGCTGCACGCGTTTGGACGCCATTACACGAGCATCCCAAAGCCGCCGGAGCTGACGGTCGAGAGCGTATTCACTGCGCTACGAACCGGGCCGGTTAGACTGACCAGTCCTCCCGCTAGCTTGGTCGATCTTGTGAGCACGGCGTATTTTATTTTCCTCGCACACCCGTTCCGACGACGCCGAAAACGGCGACGGCTCATCAGCGGCTCACTGGATTCTTACGGCCTGCGTTAACCATTCGTTGGCAAGAGATCGTAAATTGCTCCCCAATCGCCAGACCCAACTCGCTGCGTTGTAATTTCCCATGGTCGGCTGCTCGATGGGTAATTCGTCATTTCGTCCTGGCCCCAGAAAATGTAACGGACCCGTAACGCCTGCGCGGCTTCGCGCCAGCCGCTATCTCCCCGCATCAATGTCGATAGCAAGGCGGATTCGTTGTCGTAATTGATGCCTTCTGTCCAGAGGTGGCCCGGATAACCCAGGACAACTTTTCGGCCTTGGAGCAACAGTGGGTGGTTGTAGGTCGGATAGGCGGCGAAACGAGCCTCGACCGGCAAAGCTCGAACCGCCAGTCCAACCGCATCGAGCCGGGCCCGATCAATCAATTCAAAGCCGGGATGCCCGGCAGCGAGTCCGCCTAGCAGGCTAATAAGTCCGGAACTAAAGAGTACGATGCAAAGTGCCACCCGCTCCGGAAAGTCCCAACGGGCGATGAGGTCCCTCCACAGAAACGGGAGGACAAGAAAGTAACCCCAAATCATCAACTTCAAGTTGTCCCATCCCCATTCTGCGAACTCGAAGAGCATCCCTGCGAGAAAAATAGCAATGGCTGCTGTGAGAAATGTGATTTCTTCAGGGAGCTTCTTGTTCCAAGTTGGACCGCCATGACGAACGTGCCATACAAACCAGGCAAGCAAGCTCAGGCCAAGCGCGAGAAATACGTCAGGCTGCCATTTTGGTCCACTTACAGCAATGCGCCAGAAGGCGAGGCCAAACGTGAGGGCCGCTATCGTCGCGAAAAGTTCAAATTTCCAGTAATCGCCAGATTTGTACGCGCGCAAGCCGCACATAGCGAGGAGGACGAGTATCAGTGGGAACCAAAGGCCAAAGTTTACAAGCCAAAATTCCAACCACGAGCCGCGTCCCATGTCGTGATCATGGAGCACCCAGCCGGGATCCCATTGCACCATGGAGCTGGCATGAAAGTTATCGCTAACGAGTGCGACGAAGAAAGTGGCGGGTAGCAGCGCCGCGCCCATTAAGATTGCCACGTGTTTGCGAATGGCGGAGTCGCCACAAACAAATAAAGAAACGAGCACAGCCGAAAGCGCGATGAAAGTGTGCACGTGAAACAACGGCATGGAAGCGTACAACGAGAGCTCAACCCAAAAAGGCAGAGGCCCGGAATGTCGATCCTGCGCATTTTCGCGGAAAAATTTTGCGCGCCAGTGCCAGAGCAAAAGTAGGCCTGCTGGAATTGCGTAAAGCAAACCGCGCTGCGTCACAAACATGGTTAGCGCAATGCTCTTCCACGCAATGGTTTTTTCACCCTGATAGTCGAGAAACTTGAGTGTCTTGAAAAATTTGAAGCCGGCTGCACCGCCGTTAAACAGAAAACCGGCGACGCCGAATGTACCGGCCCAACGAAAAAAAGCGTAGAAGGTGGCAAGGGACGCAATCAATCCAGTCCAAACTAAGCCGCGGATCAGATCGATATGGACCAGGCAGAGCAAAGCGTTGAACAAATCGATTCCGGCCGGATACCTTAGCTTGCCAAAAACATAGATCGGGCTATCCGGCCACAGCGCGATGCCGTTCACGAAATTTCTTATCAGTGTGATGTGCAGGGAAAGATCGCCCAAGTTATACGGCGACTGAATTTTCAATTCGTTTCCGTCGATGTAGAGAAGCCAGCAAAACGAGCGCACTGCGAACACCGCGAACCAGATTGCCATCGCCCAAAACCAAATATGACGATAGCGCCAGAGCGGCGATGAAACCTGCTCCTGCGCATCTGCGTCTGTTTGCCGCTGTCCAGACTCTGTGGATTTTTGTTCTCCTACCGGAGAATTGGCGACCGGCTCTCGAATAACTGCGTCAAAAGTTCCGAGATAAGCAGCCACAGCGAACGCCGCGCCGGATATCAGTGCAAGGAGCGCACTCAATCTGGTCAAACCGTTGCCGGCCATTCCCAAAAGAAGGCCGCAAACAGCCGACAAATTGACAAAGATCAGGCCGGCCGAAAGCCACTTCATCGAAATGAGCAATGGCTAGCCCGATCCCTTGCCTGCAAAATCCGGCGATCGCCCTGGAAAAAATTCTCTGAAAACCTTCGCGCTCAGATAAAGCTTCGACAGGTCCTGATAATTACGAATCGTCAGCGTGTCGGTGTAATAAGCATTTTTCAGCTTCGATTCGACCTCTTTGATTTTGTCCTGCTCCACGAGGAGGAAATCGGCGTCAAGGTTTTGAGGCATGTTGCCGTGCTCGTAGTAGCCGACATTTGGAAAGTCGCCGAGAATCCATGGAAGGGGATAAACGCTCGACCGAATCAAATGCCCGGTCAGTTGATAGTAGACCGGATTGCGTTTTGCCAATTGCAACAGCGGCTTGGTTAATTTGTAGATGTCATTGTAAGTCTGAACATACACGTAGGGCTCAGTATCGGTGGTGCAACGGAAATAGTTCAGCCAGATTGTAGATCCCAGCGAAACGCACAAAAAAATGGCTGACACAACATATGTTGCACGAAGAAATCTGGGAGGAATAAGCAGGACCGCCGCGCCAAACGTAAATAGGAAAGGCCAGATAAAGCTGATGATGCACCACGGCGTCTTGTAGTTAACATAGCTGTACGCAACTAGGGTGCCGATGCTGTAAATGGCGAGGTAACGCAGACTGAAATTCTTGAAGCTCTGGCAGAACAAACAGAGAACAATGCCGGCAAGCGCTGGCAATTCGTAACCCAGGTAATCGGCCCTTCCTTTTTCAAAAGACGGCGCCATTAATTTCAGCCAGTAGTACCACGGTTTTTCATGACCGTGACCTTGCTCGCCGGTGGCAAACCAGGGTTTGTATGCCTGCCAAATTCCTTTTACGCCGCTCCAGTGAAAGAACGTTCCCGAGTAAAAGAAAACGATAATTGCGATCCCGACTCCACTGACTATGGCAAGATCGACATAGGTCCACGTTTGCCGGGCCGGCTTCGCGTCGGGGAGGGGATTGAGTTTGTTTGAGATCATCAGAGTCGGAATCGCAAGCGCCGCGCAGCCGAGATGGATGATGTAAGTCTCTTTCGACAGGATCATGCCAGCCACACCCATCCCGGCGTGCCAGAGGTAGTTCGGCGTCCCAAATTTCCAGAGACCGAGCAGGCCGAAGATAAACATCATTGAGAAAAGCACCAGCCAGACTTCGTGGATTGAATAGCGCCCGTAGAAAACGAAGGCGGGCGATACCGTCATGGCAAGCGCGGCCATTCGGCTGACCGTCCTTCCGACAAGCGCCTCAAATTTCAGGGTCAACCAAACGCAGCCGATGCTCACCAGCACAACCGGTAAGCGCAACGCCCAAACATTTCGACCAAACAAGCTTTCCGAAAGCAGCAGAACATAAAAGTGAAGGGGGCCATGATAATTGGTGGGATCATATTTGTAGTAACCATTCTTGACCAGTTGATCGACAAACCAGCCGTTGATCCCTTCGTCAAAATGCGGTGGCTTGATGCCAAGCCAAAAAAAGCGCAGCAAAACAGCTAGCCCTAGTATCAGCCATGGCGTCCAGCCCGCTGCTGCAAACCGCGTTCTCCACGTCTCCAGTTGATCGCGGAGCAGCGGAAAATCTGCTAATGCGTTTTCTTCCGTTTTGATTTCAGTTTTCAGAATTTCTCTCACAAGGCGCACAAAGATTCGCAATGTTCGACCATCAGACCTTTCTCGCGGAGCTCATGCGCGAGCACCACTTGTTATGAATCACAAAGGCAGCATCAAGTATCTGCTTCGGAAATTCATTCTTGGTCAGCCGTTGACCTTTGTTACCGTCATGTCTTTTGCGTGACCGGTGATGCTTGACGTCTGCTGTGTCGCTGCTAGTACGCGCTGCAATGCGCATTCTGGTGACGGGCGGCTGCGGCTTCATAGGGAGCAACTTCATTCGGTATATTTTGCAGCATTACAAGCCCGCGTACGTGACCAACGTCGATGTGCTTACTTACGCGGGCAATCTCGCCAATCTCGCCGGCGTGGTCGAAGAACATGGCGAGCGCTACGAATTTTTCAAAGCCGACATCGCCAGCGCCGACCAGATGGACGCGCTTATGACTGAGCATCAATTTTACGCGGTCATCAATTTTGCCGCCGAATCGCACGTTGATCGTAGCATCAATTCACCGCTTAATTTCATTCACACGAACGTTGTCGGCACGAGTGTGCTGCTCGATTGCGCGCGCCGCCACGGAGTGCAGCGCTTCGTTCAAATTTCGACAGATGAAGTCTATGGCTCGCTCGGCGCCACTGGCAAATTCACCGAGCAATCGCCCCTCGATCCGAGTTCACCGTATTCGGCTAGCAAAGCCGGCGCCGATCTTCTGGCGCTCGCCTCGTTCAAGACGTACGGCCAGGACCTCCTGGTGACTCGTTGTTCGAATAACTACGGTCCCTACCAATTCCCGGAAAAACTGATTCCGCTCATGATCATCAAAGCGATGCGCGACGAACCGCTCCCGGTCTATGGCGACGGTATGAACGTGCGCGACTGGATCCACGTGACCGATCATTGCGCCGCCATTGTGGCCGCGCTTTTCGAGGGTGAACCGGGATCGGTTTACAACTTTGGCGGCGACGGCGAGATGGTAAATCTCGATGTTGTGAAACTGATTCTGCAAAGACTTGGAAAACCAGAGAGCTTGATCTCGTTTGTGACTGACAGACCCGGGCACGACCGTCGGTACGCGATCGATTCCTCGTTTGCCGAAGGGAAATTAAACTGGAAACCGCGGCGCACTTTCAAAGAAGGCCTCGAGGAAACTATTCAATGGTACATCGACAATCAATCCTGGTGGCAACCATTGCTCGAGCGCACGGGACGATATTGAACTGTAGCGGCGATCTCTGATCGTCGCTTGATAAAACCGGCGGTCAGAGACCGCCGCTATAGAAGGATGAAAATTGTCGTCATTGGCTCGGCTGGCCGGCTCGGAGCGGCGCTTACGCGCGAATATCATAACAAATTCGCAGTCACCGGCTTCAATCACGCGCAGCTCGATCTCTCGGATTTTGATGTAATTCGCGAGAAGCTTCGTAGGACGGCTTTCGATGTCCTGATTAACGCCGCCGCGTTCACCAATGTCGATCTTTGCGAGACGGAGCGCGATCAGGCTTTTCGCAGCAATGCTGAGGCGCCGCGTGTGCTCGCCGAAATTTGCCGCGAGAAGAACGCGAAGCTTATTCACTTCAGCACGGATTACGTTTTCGATGGTGAGAAGCGCAAGCCGTACACGGAAGAAGATGAAGCGAAACCGATCAGTGTTTATGGCGACTCCAAGCTGGCCGGCGAAAAGAACGTGCTCGCCGCGCAAGACGGCCATTTGATCGTGCGCGTCTCGTGGGTGTTTGGTCCGGACCGGCCGAGTTTCATCGATGCGATGATCAAACGCGCTCGCGAAGAAGAGTATATCGAGGCGATCGCGGACAAATTTTCCACGCCTACTTACACGTTGGATATCGCTGAAATGCTGCCGCGTTTTTTTAATGGCAACGTCGAAGGCGGCATTCTGCATTTCGCCAACGCCGGCGAATGCAGTTGGCAGGAATACGCGCAGTGGGCGCTTGACTGCTGCCAGGCATTCAGCGTGCTGGTCAAAGCGAAAACGGTCGGCGCTGTGAAATTGAAAGACATGACCCGCTGGGTGGCGCGTAGGCCAGTTTATTCGGTCCTTTCAACCGCAAAATATACCAAGCTGACTAGTGCATCACCGCGGCCTTGGCGCGATGCCGTTGCTGACTATATTAGGCGCTCCTATTGTAAAGAATGAGAGCTCAGATCTTCGTCTTCGCGTTATCGATCGTTATTTGCGCCAAGGCACAAGCCGAATTGAAGTGGGAGCAGACCACGATCGAATTGCATCCAACGCCTGCCGACAAACAGGCGATCGGGCATTTCAAATATCAGAACACGGGCGACAAATCCGTCCACTTTAAATCGGTGCGTACCTCGTGCGGTTGCACGGCTGCGCAAACTCAGAAGGACGAAGTGCCGCCCGGAGACAAAGGGGAGATCACGGCCACCTTCAACATTGGCGATCGTACCGGGACGCAAGTGAAGACGGTGACGGTGGAAACCGACGATCCGGCGAGCACCACCAGCGTATTGACTTTGAAGGCGGTCATTCCCCAGCAACTGGCGATCACGCCTACGTTCGTGTTTTGGCAACAAGGTGAAGCGCCTAATCCCAAGACGATCGGGGTGAGCGCAGCCAAAGATTTTCCGGTGAAACATTTGAAGGTCGCTTCATCGATTCCGGATTTTGAGGCGAAGGTTTCAGAAGCAGGCAACGGCCGGTTCAAAATCAGTGTGCAACCCAAGGACACGAAGCAGCCCATCGCTGCGACCTTGACGATTCAACCGGAAGGTTCGCCGAAGACATTTTACGCCACTGCGCGCGTCACTACGGCGCCGGCCATCAATAGCCGGTGAAGTCTGCACTGGTCTACCAGACGCTCGTTCTCGCGGCGCTTGCGCTTGTTCCCGGAATCGGGGAGGCGCTCTATTTTCACGACAAAATTTCGTGGCGCTCCTCTATTCCGGCGTCGGAAATGGTCAGCGTGGAACAGGCGCGCGCGTGGGGCGACAGTGCCATCTGGGTCGATGCGCGCCCGGACGAAGATTTCGCGCACAATCATGTGCCCGGAGCTTTCTCCTTGAACGAGGACCGCTGGAATGCGCTGCTGCCGCAGTTTCTGGCGGCGTGGTCGCCGTCGAAAAAGGTTGTGGTTTATTGCAGCAGCCTGAACTGCAATGCCAGTCGCGAAGTCGCGCGCCGTTTGCGTGACGAGGCGCAACTCAAAAACGTCTTCGTCCTTGAAGGTGGCTGGGAAGAATGGCTCAAGAAGAAGTGACGAGTGATGAGTAACCAGTGACGAGCGCCACATTCAACCTGAAACTTCGAACTTCGAACATCCTCTGGCGTATTGTCGATCTTATCGTCGGCGGAATTTTCATCTATGCGGGCGCGCTCAAAATGTTCGATCCAGTTCGATTCGCCAGCGACATCGATAATTACAAAATTCTTCCATGGACGATCGGCGTCGCACTGGCGTTTTATGTGCCCTGGCTGGAAATTTTCTGCGGCATCGCGCTTGTGCTCAGATTCCTCTATCGCGGAGGATTGTCGATCTTGACCGCGCTGGTTCTAGTCTTCACGCTCGCGACTGTCGCTGCGAAAGTTCGCGGCCTCGATATCACCTGCGGCTGTTTCGGTCATGCCAGCCAACATTGGAGTTTCCCCGCTCACATCGCGACCAATCTCGCAATTCTCGCCGCCCTGCTCGCGCTTTGTTTTCAAGCTGCGGCTAAACGAAAAGCTGCTCATTAGCGGTCCAGAGATCCACCTCGTGGACGCGCGGAGTCCATTTGGTCTGCGAATACTCGATGGAGTGCGGTGGGCTTCACATCATGAAATGGTTACTCGCTTTCTTGAAAGGCCAGTGGCTGAAGCATCCAATGCATCCGATCCTTGTGCACGTGCCAATGGCGATGTGGCCAAGCGCGCTCATCTTCGATCTGCTCTCGCGATGGAACGGTAATGCCATGGTGCGCTTGTCCTTTTACGCGATCATTTTCGGATTGGTGGCGTCGTTGCTGGCTGTGCCGACCGGCGTGGTCGATTGGAGCGGGGTTAAGAAGGAAAACCCTGCGTGGAAAATCGGGTTGTATCACATGATCCTGAATCTGGCGGTGGCCGTGTTGTTTGCGATCAACCTCGGCCTGCGCGTGCAAACGTTTCGCCAAGCCACTGTTATTGAAGGCGCGCCGCTGGTGCTGTCGATTGTTGGCACCGTGTTGTTAATCGGTTCGGCCTATCTTGGTGGGCTGATGACTTACAATTACGGCATCAGCGTCGCGCGAATGTCGAAAAAGAAATGGCGCAGAATCGCCGAGGTAGGCGGCGCCAATCTTCCACCGGAGTAGGATCGACATGCTGAAAGATTTTCTCGAAGGCAAACCGTTGCGACATCCGCTGCATCCGCTCCTGGTTCATTTTCCGATTGGGCTGTTTATCCTGAGTCTCTTGCTCGATCTGGCGAGCTTCGCGTTCCGATCGACGCCGGACCTTGTTCGTGGCGCCTTTTACGCCATGCTGCTGGGAATTATCATGGCGCTCATCGCTGCAGTGCCTGGGTTCGTCGATTACACCGACATCCGCGGCGATCATCCGGGGAGACGCACTGCGACAGCGCATTTGACTTTAAATCTGATCGTCGTCGGACTCTACGGAATTAATTTGGGCGTGCGCTCTTCCTCGCTCAACGAATTGCAAACGCCCATCGGTCCCCTTGTACTTTCACTGATCGGCATCGTGCTTCTGTCTGCATCTGGATATCTGGGCGGCCGCCTTGTTTATGCGGAAGGCATTAGCGTCGGCCGTCATAAACGGCGAACGCCAACACCAGTGCAGACGCTGCATTTTACGGCGCGTGAAAACGGCGAGTTCGCTTTTGTTCCGATTCCGGAGGCGGAACGCCTCGGCGAAAAGGAAACTTTGCGCATGCAAATTAATGGTGAGGTAATAACGATCGCGAAGATCGATAATCAGCTTTACGCCTTCCAAGAATTTTGCACCCACCGCTTCGGCCCGCTCTCCGAGGGCGATTTAGAAGGCTTCAACGTGCAGTGTCCATGGCACAACTCCGGTTTCGACGTGCGCACGGGCAAAGTGACTCATGGCCCGGCCAAAGTGGATTTGAAAACGTTTAAAGTCGAGACGCGCGACGGCAAAATCTGCATCGCCGTGCCGCGCGCCACGGAGAAATCCTAATGATCAGGAAACTGAAATCCGGTAAGTACCGGCTGTATTCCCGCAAGAAAGATCCGAAGACCGGGAAACGAAGGAATCTCGGCACGTTCAAGACGAAAGCTGCGGCGAAGGAGCACGAAAAAGCAGTGCAGTATTTTAAACAGCATTGACTCATTTGGCAGCGGCGTTAAAACAGCGACAGAAGGGAGATCAATCCATCATGTACATCCTGATTCGTCATAAAGTCACTGACTTTGCCAAGTGGAAATCGGTTTACCACGAGCATCTTCCCGCACGGCAGAAGGCTGGGCTGAAAGAGGTTCATCTGTTGCGCAACACCGAGAATCCGAATGAAGTGATTCTGCTCTTTTCAGTGGAAGATCTTGACAAGGCCCAAGCATTCGCCGCCTCAGATGATCTGCGCCAGGCAATGCAACGGGCGGGAGTGAGCGACAAGCCGGACGTTTATTTTCTCGAGTAGTCGCGGTGCACAGAGCAGTAAATTTTGTCGTCTTGATTAGGTGTCGGAAAAGGCGCCACAATACTTTTCCAAGGAGGCAAATGAATCTCCGGCTGCTGCTCGTATACTTGCTTGGTCTGGCTCTCTTTGTGCCGGTGGGCTGCGGGCCCAAACCAAAGAGCCAGATTGCTGGCGAACCGCGCGCAGAGCAATCGCCTTTATCACCGGCGATCACGAGCCCCGCGTCACAGCCAAGTTTGTCACCGTCAGGCAGTGAATCACCGATGGCAAAAGCCGAGCAGAGTCCCGCTGTCGATCTATCGAAGCTGGAGAACAGCGTCCGTCCCTCTGTGATTTGGGTCAGTGTCTTTGATTCGTCGGGCAAGTCGCTGCGAACACAAACCGGCTTTTTTATTTCGGCCGATGGCAAACTGGTCACCACCGCACGCGCAACTGAAAAGGGGATCAACGCCGTCGCTAAAACGGCTGATGGCGGAATTTACAACGTGAGCGGGATCCTTAGTGTTTCGACAGCGCTCGATCTTGCGATCCTTCAAGCTGATGTAAAACGGGCGCCATTTCTAGCGCTCAACCCGAATGTGAATCTGCCGATTGGTACGCGGGTTGCAGTCGTGGGAAGCGGATTGGCCGGAAGTGATGGAGCGGCTCGTGAAGCCATAATTTCAACGGAAGAGTCTGACCGTTTGGAGATCGCAGCAGCGGTTTCTCCCAACTCGATCGGGTCACCCGTGGTGGATACCGACGGGAAAGGTGTCGGTATCATCGTGTCGGTGGGCGAAAAAGCCGTGGTCCGGCTGTCGAGCAGCATCCAGGAGTTGCTCTCCAAAATTGAAGCCAATGCTGTGGCTAAATGGCCGGGAATCGCTGAAGCCCGCGCCACGCCGAAGGCAACACCCACGGCGAAACCGCGTTTGGTCTATGCGCCTGCGCCGAGCTTTCCGCCGGAAGTTTCAGGATCGCGCGTCTCAGGCTCGGGTCAATTTCGGCTGACCTTCGACGGGAAGGGTAACGTGACGAACGTCCAGGCCGTCCAATCGACAGGGAACAAATTCTTCGATCAAGCGGCGATCAATACCTTGCGGCAATGGAAATCTGCGCCCGGCCGAGAAGGCGCCGTGACGGTGCCGGTCACGTTCCAAAGCAGGTGAGAGCTGAAACTGCTGTGGGTTTTCGGATAAAATCCGGCTGGGCAGCGGTGGTTTCGCTTACGGGTTCGGTTGATTCCCCTCAGTTGTGCGATAACCGGCTGATCGATTTGTACGATTCGCGGTTTCCTGAGACCCGACAACCGTATCATGCCGCGATGGGAAAACTCGAAACGGACACGAGAAAAGTAAACTGGCGCGTGCGCATGGTACGATGCATTGCGCAACAGTAGATTGCGACACTTCTCACCGGTTATCGGCAAAGAGGTTATCGGATCATGCGCGCTGTGCTTGTAGTGGGAAACCGGATCGATCCCGCTTCAATCGCCAATCCGCACATTCGCGCGCACGCGTTCGAGGCCAGTTATTTCGCTCAGTAATCGAGGAGGCCTTGCATGCGCACCGGATCCGTACGGACGTTCTCATCAAGAGCGATATTTATGCCAAAGCTACTGTGCAACTGAAAAAATCGAGCAAGGACCTCAACCATATGATGCAAAATTTTGGCCGATCTACCGAGGGGCGTGGCGGGTAGAACAGAAGCTCGCCGCGCTCGCTGCGTGGTTGGCGTTTTGTTAGTGGAGAGCTATGAACATGAGCAAGAAAAGAGAGCCTTTGATTTGAAGCGATGAAAATACGCGCAGCAACCGAAGCGGATCGCGACGTAATCTGGAAGATTTTTCATGAGATTGTCGCCGCTGGCGATACTTACGCGTTCGATCCGAAAATGTCCCGTGAGCAGGCGCTCGCTTATTGCTTTCGCGCCGATGCGCATACTTACGTTGCCGAACTTGATCGGCAATCTGTAGGGGAAGCCGTTGGCTTCCCAGGGGCGGCAACGCCGTCCCCCGGAGGAGGCACAAAAGCTCGGGTCATCGTTGGCGCCTACATTTTGCGAGCTAACCAGGCTGGCGGCGGTTCTCATGTCGCCAACGCCGCCTTTATGGTGGCGTCAGATGCACAAGGCTCGGGAGTCGGACGAGGAATGGCCCAGCATTGTCTGAGCGAGGCCCGTCGAATGGGCTTTCGCGCCATGCAATTCAATTTTGTGGTTTCTACGAACACGCCGGCAATCCATCTTTGGGAGCAGCTCGGTTTCAAGATCGTTGGCACTTTGCCGGGCGCGTTCCGCCATCTTGAGAAAGGATATGTTGATGTTTACGTCATGTACCGCTCGCTGCTGCCGTAACGCAAACAATCCTGTCTGCGTGGAAATACTTGCAGGCAGGATTGCCTGCATCACATGAAACAAGCATTGCAAAAGAACTGATTTCCTGCTGAACCTAGGCGTGAATGCAAACCGTGATTCAAGTCATCGCGAGCGGGCGCGGATCTTTGCGGGAAAAGATCATGACGGATCCGCAACTCCGGCGCTTCGATCTGATTCCCACTGAACACCAGCGCCCAGGCCGTCCGCACGGATGGGCGAAAATCCATAGCGAAGCCGCGCACGGCGCGATCAATCTGGAATGGCACGGACGCAGCAGGACTCTGATTTGTCGGGTCGTAACAAAATTGGGAAACAAGCCGAACTCAATCATTGGCGACTTTGTCGATTATCTGCTTGCCCGCCATCAAAGCCGCATTCTATCGATTCACATCATGCGGCGGTGAACTCCACACTTTTTCCGCCCTGATACACCCGTTAGCGAATTGGGACTCGATTCTCCGATTTGAATAAAGGCGGATCGCAATATGAAAGATCGGTATCAAGGCGAGCGAGCTTTTAATCGCAGAGTCTTTCTCAGGAACGGCATCATTCTAGGTGGCGCAGCTTTGGCGGGAGCGGGACAGCTGCCTGGCGCGGAAAAGGAAAAGAAGGGGGAGGAAAAAGAAATCGAGGTTGGCCCGCCGGAAGATTTGATGCGCGAGCATGGCGTATTAAAGCGCGTGCTTCTGATTTACGGCGAGGCGTTGCGTTGTCTCAATGCGAAACAGGATTTTCCGCCGGACGCGTTGGCAGATGCCGCAGGAATTATTCGGAGCTTTGTCGAGGATTATCACGAAAAGCTCGAGGAAGATTTTCTTTTCCCGCGCTTCGAAAAAGCCAATCAGCTCGTCGATCTGGTGAAAGTGCTCCGCACTCAGCATCAGGCTGGACGGCGCGTCACGGACATCACTTTGCGGTTCGCGAATTTGCAATCACTGAAGAACGAATCCGAGCGGGCGCAGCTCATCACTTCCATGCAACAGTTCATCCGCATGTACAATCCTCACGAAGCCCGCGAGGATACGGTTCTCTTCCCTGCTTTTCGCAAGATCGTTTCACCGCATGAGTTCGATTCTCTGGGCGAGGATTTCGAGAAGAAAGAAGATCAGCTATTCGGCGAGGATGGGTTCGAGAAGGTTGTGGACAAGGTAGCGGGTATTGAAAAGCGATTCGGCATTTACGATCTTGCGCAGTTCACGCCCAGGATTTAGGTCATGATGCGCCGTCTCTTTTCGACAAATGCGTCTGCGGCGACGGTTCTGGTGCGGCTGTTGACCGGCAGCGTTTTCTTGTCCGAGGGAATTCAGAAATTTCTTTATCCGGCGGAACTTGCGGCCGGGCGCTTTGCAAAAATCGGCATCCCGGCGCCGCAAATCATGGGACCGTTTGTTGGTGGATGCGAAGTTGTTTGTGGTGCGCTGTTGATCATCGGATTGCTAACCCGGCTCGCAGCGATTGTGCTGCTCATCGACATCAGTGTTGCAATTGTTTCGACCAAAGTCCCGGTGCTTCTCGGTGATGGCTTCTGGGGTTTCTCGCTGATGAAACTGCCACGCTATGGTTTCTGGAGCATGATGCACGAGGCGCGCACCGATTTTTCCATGTGGCTTGGACTTGTTTTTCTCCTCATCGTCGGGGCCGGGAAAAAGTGGTCGTTTGATGCGGCTGTCACCTCCCGAAACACCACGTGACTTTTTGCTGACGTTGTCGGAATCTGCCTCGGTGCTGGCAAACTAATCGCGGTCACCAGGTGGCGTGAGAGAACGCGAATATTGCATGTCGAATGCGCGCAGCGCCGCTGGAACAGTGTCGCCAAAGCCGGCGATGCCCTCCTCGATACTTGGACCCAGTAACGCGATAAAAGTGCGACCGCGAATGGAAAGCCGCGGATGACGTATCGCGACCGGACTGTTGGGATGCGCTGTGCAATAGCGTTCGATTTCCTGCATCGCCATCAATGTTTGATCGACAGTGTGCCGCCCGTTGTAAATTGTAGCGCCATTGTTCATTAACATTCCAAACGTGCGACGCGGCAACCTTGGATGTGCCTTTTCGATAAATGCGCGCCGGGCTGCTCAATCGAAAAAGCGCCGGGTTATTTTCTCAAGGAAGATAAATCCGGAGCCTACGGGGCTCGAACCCGCAACCTCCGCCGTGACAGGGCGGCGCTCTAACCAATTGAGCTAAGGCTCCTAGCGAAAAAAACTGTAGCGGCGGCTGTCCTCAGCCGCAAGCAACGTGACGCTGCATCCAGCATCTGCACGCGAGCAGCCGTAGTCCGCGGTCGCGGGTCTACGGCTTGTCGAGGAGCATGTGCCTGTATCTCGGCATGAAGAACAGGTACTTCCACTTTTTCCTGCAACGCGCGATGGACATCCTGGTTGAACATTTTTATAATGACGGCGTCGAACATTGCGAATGTGTCCGATAAAGCTATAATGGCACTTGGTTCGGCGGATTGACCCAAACCAGAATGAGCGACGAGCGCAGCGAAGGATTGCAGGGCGGGGAAGGGGACGCGGGTCCGGATAATCTTCTCGATTCATTTGATCGTGTGATCGCATCATTGCCTCCAGGCGATCCGACGCGACGCGAGCTTCTGGAGTTGCGCCCGCAAATTTACGACCAGCAGGAGACAATGGTCGACGCGCGCCGAATGATCGAAAAGCTTGAGGAAGTCATTAAGAAAGTGACGTCGCCCGCGAACCGGATCGGCACGTTTCTCGGCGCCACTTCGAAAGACACCGCGCATATTGTGGTGGGAGGCGCCGATTACTATTGCAATGTCGATCCGCGCATTCCGCTGGCAAAATTGAAAAAAGGCACACGCGTGCTCGTCAACGAGGCCTTCGTCATTGTCGGCGATCTCGGATTTGAGACAGCGGGACCGGTGACAAAAATCACAGAGATTCTGGGCAAGGATCGGTTGCGTGTTGGCTCGGAGCACGGATTGCACTCGATGGTGCTCCAGCGATCGGCCGATCTGGCACATTCCACCTTGAAATCCGGCGACGAGGTCCGCGTTGACTCGAATTACCGGATGGCGCTTGAGATGCTCTCCAGCACAAAATCTCAGGAGTATTACCTCGACAATGTGCCGGAGCTGCCATGGGAAAAGGTCGGTGGCCAGGAGACCGCGCTTCAAGCAATCAAGGACGCGATCGAGCTTCCGCTGTTGCATGTCGATCTTTTCAAGAAATTTCAGCACGCCACGCCGAAAGGTTTTTTGCTGTATGGTCCGCCGGGCTGCGGAAAGACGCTCATCGGCAAAGCGACCGCCTATAACTTGACCAGGCAACTCCGCGAAAAAACCGGCGCCGAGATGCATGAATATTTCATGCACGTGAAGGGGCCGGAGATCCTGAACATGTGGGTGGGCGAGTCGGAAAGAATGGTGCGCGAAATTTTTGCCACCGCTCGGGAGAAACGCAGCGAAGGTTTTATGCCATTCCTTTTTATCGACGAAGCCGAATCGATTCTTGGCACGCGGCGTGCGTCGCGTTACTCAAATATTCTTTCCACGCTTGTCCCGATGTTTTGCTCGGAAATGGACGGAATCGATTCGCTCAACGACGTAGTGATTATTCTTGCGTCCAATCGCGCCGACCTAATCGACCCTGCGATTTTGCGTCCTGGCCGGATTGACCGAAAAATCAAAGTCAATCGCCCGGACAAACAAGGCTCGCGAGAAATCTACCGCATTTATCTCACCGACGATTTGCCCTACGACGGTGTCCTCGCGAAAGAAGCCGATGGAATCGGCCCCTCGATCGAGCGTTTGATCGAACGGTTTGTGGACTGGCAATTCACGCGCCGCGATGAAAACAAATTTCTGGAGGTGACATTGCGCAGCGGCCGCAAAGAGACCCTTTACCGCAGCGACCTCATCAGCGGCGCGATCGTTGCCTCGATTGTCGAGAGGGCGAAAGCCCTGGCGATTAAACGAGCTATTGCTACCCAGCAGGAGGAAGGGATTCGGGAAACCGATCTGCAACTCGCCTTCAACGCCGAGTACGTGGAGAATGACATTTTCCCCACTACTGACATCACCGAAGACTGGCTCAAGCTGATTGATTACGATCCGGAAAACGTCGTCAAAATTTCGCCAATCCGACCTACGAGCGATTCGGCCAAGCGGCCTTCTGGCGTAATTTAACGCGGATGCTCCATCTCTTTTCTCGATGAAACGCGTCTTCGGACTTGAGACCGAATACGGCATCACCGTTAGCGGCGCGGACATGGTTGATGTTGTGGCCGAATCCATCGAGTTAGTGCGGCGCTATACTGAGCACGGCGCGCTGATGAAGTGGGACTATGAGCTGGAGGATCCGCATCTCGACGCTCGCGGTTTTCGCGCACGTGAACTGCTTCAGGACACGGATGAGTCAGCTTATTACGAGATTGATAAAAATCGCACCCTCAGTTTTGAGGAAATAAAAAGTGATCTTGTCCTTTCGAACGGCGCCCGCTTTTACAACGATCACGCGCATCCGGAGTATTCTACGCCGGAGTGCACGACGCTCCGGCAAATAGTCGCACAAGAGAAAGCTGGCGAGCGGATCCTCGCCGAGTGCGCGCGGCGTCGGAACCAAAAGTTGCCGCCCAACCGCGAAGTTCGGCTTTACAAAAATAACACCGACTTCGTCGGGCACAGTTACGGCTGTCACGACAATTACCTGGTGCGTCGCAACGTCGCATGGGACCGGATCGTCGCCGGGATCCTACCGTTTCTCATTACACGCCAGATTTTCGCAGGTGCGGGCAAGTTGGGCGTCGAAGCAGAGAGCGCATCGGGTGAGCCAGGCGTCTATCAAATTTCGCAACGCGCGGATTTTTTTAGTGTGGTGGTCAGCATCGACACCATGAATCGCCGCCCGCTGATCAACACGCGTGACGAGCCGCATGCCGACGCGAGCCGGTTTCGCCGTTTCCACCTCATCTTGGGAGACTCGAACATGAGCGAATGGGCAACCGCCATGAAAATCGGCACGACCTCGCTGGTGCTCGACCTGATTGAACGCGGGGAGGCGCCGCAACTCGAGATCGCCCAGCCGATTCATGCGAACAAATCAATTAGCCGCGATCAAACCCACGATTGGATCATCGAACTTACAGATGGCCGGAAAATTTCGGCCATTGAGGTGCAGCGTATTTACTTGCAGGCGGCCAGCAAGATCCACCCGTCTCAGGCGGGCGTGAGCGAAGAGCGACAATGGGTTTTGCGCGAATGGGAAAGTGTCCTCAACGATCTGGAGCGCGATGTGATGTTGGCGCGGGAGCGCGTCGATTGGGCGGCGAAGAAATTCTTGCTGAACACACTACAAGAGGAAGAAAAACTTTCCTGGAGCGACCCGTGGCTGCAATCAATCGATCTCGAATATCACAATGTCGATCTTGAGCGGGGCTTGTATTACGAGTTGGTGCGCAAAAACTTGATGCGCCGTTTCACCAGCGAAGAGGAAATCAAGGCGTCGATTTTTAACCCGCCGGAAACTACGCGCGCATTTTTCCGCGGCCGTGCGGTGGCGCGTTTCAACGATGAGATTTCCTCGATCCAGTGGGACGAAATTGTTTTTGCAAACGGATCGCAAGCACGGCGCATCGCTCTACCCGAGGCGGCGATGGATCCGCGGCTCGACGCGCTCAATCACGCGGCGCGCAATGGCAAAGACTTCGCCGAATTCATGAGCGCCATCGCGCAGATCGATTAGCGCGGCGGCTCAAAATTCTCTCACTCCCACTCGATGGTGCTGGGTGGTTTACTGGAGACATCGAAAACAACGCGGTTGACGCCTTTGACTTCGTTGCAGATGCGATTCGAAATGCGCGCAAGCAATTCGTAGGGGATGCGCACCCAATCCGCGGTCATGCCGTCCCGACTTTCCACAATGCGCAACGCGATGGTGTTTTCGTAGGTGCGCTGGTCGCCCATAACGCCGACCGATTGCACCGGAAGCAAGACGGCGAATGATTGCCAGACTTTGTAATACCAATCGGCAGCTTCCATTTCACTTTGTACGATTGTGTCCGCCTCCCGCAAGATGGATAATCGCTCAGGTGTGACCTCGCCGAGAATGCGAACCGCGAGGCCCGGCCCCGGGAACGGCTGACGATAAACGATCTCTTTCGGCAAGCCTAACTGCAATCCAACCTGGCGCACTTCGTCTTTAAATAATTGCCGCACCGGCTCGACGAGCTCGAAGTGCATCTTTTCCGGTAATCCGCCCACGTTATGATGGCTCTTGATCACCTGAGCCGGATTGCCCTCGATTGAGACGCTCTCAATCACGTCCGGATACAGCGTGCCCTGAGCGAGAAACTTGTAGCCGCCGTGTCCGCCACTGGACGGACTCGCTGCGGCGAGTCTGTGCTCACCGTTTCCTCGGTCTTCTTCGAGTAACTCCTCAGTCGCATGTTGAAAAACTTTAATGAACTCATTGCCGATGAGCTTTCGTTTGGTTTCAGGATCGGTCACATCCTTGAGCAGCGCGAGAAAGCGTTCGCTTGCGTCCACATATTTTAAACGGACGTGAAAATTTTCGCCGAAGACACGTTGCACGATTTCTTCCTCGCGCGCGCGCAACAGTCCGTTATTGACGAAAATGCAGGTGAGCTGGTCGCCGATCGCTTTATGCAGAAGCGCCGCGGTTACTGAGGAATCCACACCGCCGCTCAAACCGAGCACCACTTTTTGGTCGCCGACCTGTTTCCTGATGCGCGCGCAAGCTTCTTCGATGAACGAGCCCATGGTCCAATCCATCGCGCACTGGCAGATGTGATAGACGAAATTATGCAGGATCTCTTTGCCACGCGGCGTATGCGCGACTTCGGGATGAAATTGCAATCCGTAGAGTTTGCGCTGTGGATCTTCCACCGCTGCGAAGTCGCAACCCTCGGTGGTCCCGGCGACGCGAAAACCCTTTGGCAACGCTGTGACCTCATCGCCGTGGCTGTTCCAGACGTCGAGTTGGTGGCCTAATCCTTCCAAGAGTTCTGACCGATTCGTGATTCGCAACGTGCCGGGGCCATACTCGCGTCGTCCTGTGAACACGACTTGGCCACCAAGATGATGGGCCATCAGCATCAGCCCGTAACAAATTCCCAGCACCGGAATGTTTAGCGAAAAAATCTCCGTATCAATTTGCGGTGCGCCCTTGTCATAAACACTCGCCGGGCCGCCGGAAAGAATTATTCCATTCGGCGCAAGAGCGGCGATTTGTTTTGCAGAAATGTTGAACGACGCAATCTCGGAATACACCTGCAACTCGCGGATACGTCTGGCGATCACCTGCGTGTACTGCGAGCCAAAATCGAGAATAAGAATTTTTGAGTGTGCTGATGGGGCGAGGGTTTTCACGCTCTATGGATGAGTTTGCGGCACACTATGCTCCCCTGCCGGATCCTCCGGAGACCGCTCCATTGGAATAAGCGTTCCCTGCCCGGTGACGCCACGTTCAAGCTGTGCTTGCGCCTCTTGCGTGCTACGTTGTTCCAGCGGATCGGCGCAGCCGCCTACAGCTGCCCAAACGATTAGGAGCGAGGCTTGTCCGCAGAGGCAGAGGATCGAGAGGCGCTTCATCTGCTTATCTTAGGAAGCGAGCGCTGCATTGCAATTGGGGATTGCGGAATGCCAATTGCGGAACGAAATCGAGTGATCCGTTAAAAAGTTGAATA